>Ga0255772_10002244_pt1 | contig 18958 bp, 23 predicted proteins | sample 071ome_34_FD_179970 | JGI IMG/M metagenome (GOLD analysis project Ga0255772, IMG submission 179970) | Coastal salt marsh microbial communities from the Groves Creek Marsh, Skidaway Island, Georgia - 071411BT metaG (version 2) | ecosystem: Environmental > Aquatic > Marine > Intertidal zone >...
GGATGGTTGGTAAAAACTTACAAAGCGCGAGGCGGTAAATACCGCATGGGGAGTAAATAATGCCAAGAGGTAAAGGAACTTACGGAAGCAAAAGAGGTCGTCCCGCTAAGAAGGGCAAAGGCAAAGGCAAAAAGAAGTCTATGGGAGGCTTAAGTGCTGCTCAGAAGAAGTTGCCGCCTGCACTTCAAAAAGCAATCATGAAAAAGCGTCGTAAAAAGGGCTGAGGGAGAAAGTAATGGCTAAGCCTCGTGGAGGTTTAACAAAATGGTTCGGAGAGAACTGGGTTGACATTTCTCGTCCCAAAAAAGGCGGTGGTTTTGAGAAGTGTGGCAGAGATAAAGCAGGCAAGAAAAAATATCCAAAATGCTTACCTGCGAGTAAGGCTGCCACACTTACTCCCGCTCAAAGAAAGTCTGCAATAAGAAGAAAAAGAGCAGCAGGCAATCCTGGAGGCAAACCTACTAATGTAAGTACTTTTGTCAAGAGGAGAAAAAGACGAGGTAAAAAGTAATGGCTGGGATAAGTATAGCCAAAGTTCCTGGCATAACTCGACAAGTGGCAAGGAGAAAGAAAAAGCGGAGAAATCGACGTGCCCGTAAGAAAAGTTAAAGGGGGCTATAAATGGGGTAAGTCTGGAAAGACTTATCGAAAAAAGAAAGACGCTCTAAAACAAGCTCAAGCTATCTATGCAAGTGGATACAAAGGAAAGAAGCGTGGCAAAAAGAAAAAGCGCTAGAAAAAAGCATCCTGCAGTAAAACGAGCGGGCGTATCTGGTTTTAACAAACCCAAACGTACTCCAGGGCATCCAAAAAAGTCACATATTGTTGTAGCAAAAGTTGGCGAAAAAGTTAAGACCATTCGATTTGGACAGCAAGGTGCGAAGACTGCGGGTAAGCCGAAGAAAGGCGAAAGCGAAGCAATGAAAAAGAAACGTGCTAGCTTCAAGGCTCGTCATGCAAAGAATATTGCCAAAGGCAAAATGTCAGCAGCATACTGGGCGGATAAGGTAAAGTGGTAATGTTTGAAAAAGAAGTAAGAGAGTTAAATTCGACATGGGCATATAAATATGACCTAGATCAGTTTGCCTCAAAAGACCACTGGAGAATCATGAAGGAACATCCGCATGTAGGTGATTGTGAAGACTATGCTCTTACGTTATTGTGGTTAATTTGTGATAAATCCATGTTAAAGTTCTGGTGGAAGCTATTTACTTTCCAGGCTCAGATTCGTAGAGTAATTACAAAAAATAATGTTGGTCACGCTGTTCTTCGATATGGAGATGCATGGGCAGATAACTGGACACGAAAGTTTGTAAATTGGGAAGAAATGGAAGCTCTAGGACACAAGAAAGACGGGCTACATTATTGGCCTCTAACTGTAGCAATAAAGTTGTTAATTGCAAAGTTTTCAAAAAAGAAAAAGTAAGGACCACATATGGAAACGTTAGTTGATTTAGCTTTAAGCTTTTGGCAATGGACTGTTTTTATAGTTCTCGTATTGGTAGGTTTCGTCTTTAGTAAGTTTGACGGCCAGGGGGAGCACCGTGTAGGTTTTGAGTTTGAAGAAATGCCACATATGAAACCAATTCCGATTCCTACAAAAGACAAAGGTTTTTGGAAAGGAATCTGGCACTGGTTGATGGGCGTTCGTCAGTGGGAAATATGTGACGACTTCAATTTTAGTTTAGGGGGTAAAGAATATGTTATTCCTGCAGGTTTTCAGTTTGATGGAGCATCAGTGCCAAAGTTTTTGGCAATGTGGCTTTCTCCGACTGGAGTATTGTTGATGGGCGGTCTTGTCCACGACTATGCTTATAAGTATGCTACTCTGATGCAGAGGGACGGTAATAATATCGGCCACATGACTCAGAGCGAGGCAGACAAGCTGTTTCGTGACATTTGTATCGAAGTGAATGGTTTTAAATTCTTGAATTACCTCGCATACTGGGCTCTTGCAGCCGCAGGTTTTGTAGCTTGGAACGGACATAAAAAGAGAGGAACTCATGTGGTCTAGAATTTTCAAAGAAAGAACTAGTTGGGATGGCTTCGTAATTTTAGGTGTTTGTGGAGCTGTAATACTTTTTGGAGGTCTTGCTGAAATGGCAGCCTGGGGCGGAGTGGTCTACGCACTGTGGACTATCCTCAAGGAAGAAGAATGAGCGAAGAAAATACAGGGTATCATCCCGCAGATTCAAATGGTGACGGAGTAGTTACTCCAGAAGAACATGCAATGTACATTGAGTTTAAAAGAAAAGAACTCGAAGACAAAGACGCTCAGCGTGACGCTATTCGAAAGATGGCCTGGTTTTCTTTGTTTGGTCTTTTACTTTATCCTTTTGGCATTTTTTGTACTTCTTTATTCGGGCTGGAAAAAGCAGCGGACTTGATTGCAGATATAGCACCAACTTATTTTGCATCAATCGCTGTACTTGTTTCAGCATTTTTTGCAGCAGATGCAGTAGGGAATAAAAAATGACACATCTAAATCTTAGTAAAGATACTAAAGATATACTGGCATTTATTGAAGAATACAAGAAGAGTGTTCGGAATAAACCAAAAGAAAATGATGAAAATTTGACAGACTTTGAAGCCTGTCGCCTTTATAGCAAAACGAGATCAATGGAACAAGAATAATGGCCATAGAGATTAGCCGTCAAGATATACTTGCAGATTATTTGTTTGATTATCCAATGGATAATAAGTTTCTGAAACTGCCTGTATCAGACTATATGGAGTTACTTGGTGTTACACCGCTTCCTTCGCAGGTAGCAATTATTAACGCCATCAATAATCCCAAATATAGGTTTGTATGTGCAGCAGTATCACGGAGACAAGGAAAAACTTATATAGCAAATATTATCGGGCAGCTAGTCTCTTTGGTCCCTTCTTCCAACATTCTCATTATGTCCCCCAACTACTCTCTTTCGCAAATATCTTTCGATCTACAAAGAAATCTCATCAAACACTTCGATTTGGAAGTAGTGAGAGATAATGCAAAAGATAAGGTCATTGAGCTATCTAATGGTTCCACAGTTCGCATGGGATCAGTAAATCAGGTAGACTCTTGCGTAGGTAGATCCTACGATTTAATTATCTTTGACGAAGCGGCGCTCGCTGACGGAAAGGATGCTTTCAATGTAGCGCTTCGTCCGACTCTTGACAAAGATAATTCAAAAGCAATATTTATATCAACACCTCGCGGCCGTAACAACTGGTTCGCCGAGTTCTTTGACAGAGGATTTTTAGATGATTTTCCCGAATGGTGCTCTATTAAAGCAACTTTCAGAGACAACCCAAGAGTTTCGGAAACAGACATTGAGGAAGCTAGAAAGTCAATGTCCGAAGCTGAGTTTAGACAAGAATACGAAGCAGATTTTAATACATACGAAGGACAAATATGGAACTTTAATTTCCAAGACTGTACTTTCAACCGTGATGGAATGGAGACTCACAAAATGGATATTTTTGCTGGTCTGGATGTCGGTTACAGAGACCCAACAGCATTTTGTGTTATTGGCTACGATTGGGACGAAGAAAAGTACTACTTACTAGACGAGTATCTTGATGCAGAAAAAACAACAGAACAACACGCTACTGAAATCAAAGCGCTTATGGATAAGTGGGATATTGATTTTATCTATATTGATTCTGCTGCTCAGCAAACTCGATTTGACTTTGCACAAAATTATGACATCACCACTGTCAACGCTAAAAAATCCGTACTTGATGGAATTGCACATGTTGCAGGAATCGTAGAAAACGATAAGCTAATGGTGGACCAGACTTGTAAAGAAACTCTCAGTTCACTAGACCAGTATCAATGGGATGCAAATCCAAACCTTGCAAGAGAAAAGCCCAAGCATAATCGAGCATCGCACATGGCGGATGCTTTACGATATGCACTTTATTCTTTTGAAATAAGCAGCAGCGGGTTTTAATGATACCATTTAAAAAATAGTTCTTGACTCGCAACCTCAAATTAGTTATACTTTCGGTAATATAAAAATGGATCTTAAAAGAGACATCGTAAAATATATAAGAGATAAAGCAAAAAATAAATATGAAAAAGGCACTGAGTGCTATATTTGCGGATCTACAGAGCAACTTGATTTTCACCATTTTTATACGCTCAGTCCGCTAGTTCATAATTATGTTAAGAAGAAAAAACTTCTTCCAGAAAATATTTTATCGTTTCGAGAAGACTTTATAGAGGAACACTGGGCCGAGCTTTACGAACATACAGTCACTCTATGTCATGCGCACCATTTGCAGCTACACAAAGTATACGGAAGAAATCCTAGTCTAGCAACCGCAAAAAAGCAGGAAAATTGGGTAGAAATTCAAAGAGAAAAACATGGCATGGTATGATAGACTAATCGGGCGAAAAGCTCCAGAAGACGCAGAAGAAAAACTTAATCCTGCGCAGCCTTATTTTGATCATAAAACCACTTCCTCTCGAGAATTTACTTTTCGATACGAACGCGCATACGAAGACTTAGAAATTGTAAATCGTGGCGTAAACCTCATTGTTGATGATGCTGCCGAGATTCCTACAACTGTAGGCGGACAGATTCAATCTTTTAACAATATTGTAAAGGGCATAAAACGAGCAAAAGTAAACCTTCTTTTAAATAAGGAACCTAATCCTTTTCAGGATATTAATACGTTTAAGCGTAATTTAATTACTGACTTTTTGCTAGACGGAAACATATTTATTTACTTTGACGGAGTACATTTATATCACCTTCCATCTAGCAAAATGGTAATTCACGCAAGCGATAGTACTTATGTTGAAAAGTATACTTTCAACGAAAGAATTAATTATAAGCCTAGTGAAATCATTCATGTAAAGGAAAATTCTTTTTACTCCATTTATCGAGGAGTATCTCGATTAAAGCCTGCACTTCGTACAATGATTCTTATGCAACGAATGCGGGATTTTCAAGATAACTTTTTTCGAAATGGAGCAGTTCCAGGATTGGTACTTAAAAGTCCAAACACTCTTTCCGAAAAAATTAAAGAAAGAATGCTACAATCTTGGATGGCTCGCTACAAGCCCGATGCAGGGGGCAGGCGACCACTAATACTAGATGGCGGTATTGAAATAGACTCAGTTGCAAATGTAAACTTTAAAGAGTTAGATTTTCAGAGTGCAATAACAGAAAATGAAAAAATTATTTTAAAAGCACTCGGTATACCACCAATTATGTTAGATTCAGGGAATAATGCAAACATTAGACCCAACATGCGAATGTACTATCTTGAAACTATTTTACCGATAGTCAGAAAGTTAAATTTCGCACTAGAACGATTTTTTGGATTTGAATTGACGGAAGATATTAGTAATATTCCGGCACTTCAACCAGAGCTTCGAGATCAATCTCAGTATTATTCAGCTTTGGTTAATACTGGTATTATCTCACCAAATGAAGCTCGTGACAAACTTGGATTCGAACCAGTAGAAGGGCATGATGTACTTCGAGTACCAGCAAATATTGCAGGTAGCGCAGCAAATCCAGACGAAGGCGGCAGGCCAGTAGAAGGAGAAAACGAAAATGGCGAGGCTTAGAGTAAGGAATGAAATTTTAAAAGCAGTGGGCATGTTTATGCTAGAAAAAGGAAAAATCCTTGAAAAGCATGATTATGACCAGTACGGAAATGAAGTTCCTATTCGCTCTGGAATGGCATTGAACCATTTCGGAAGCTGGTCTAGGATTCTCCAGACAATGGAAGGCAGTTTGCCTGAATTGTGGAAGGAAATAGAGGCAGCGTCAGCTCCGCCTCCTCCACCTCCTCCGCCAAAGCCTGAAGCAGATCCTCTTGCAAGTCTTGCAAAAAAGACTACTTCAGTAAAGGAAAAGAGTGAAGATGATGAATAAAATTTTCAATCTTACCTCCACATTTAAATCACATGCTACCGAAGATGGAAGTGTAATGATTCGAGGTATGGCAAGTACTTCGGACTTTGACCGTGCAGGAGATTCTATTTCTGCTGAAGCATGGGCAAAAGGAGGATTAAGTAACTTTGAAAAAAATCCAATTATCTTGTTTAATCATAATTATGACAAGCCTATTGGTAGAGCAACGGGGCTCAAAGTAACTGATCGAGGCCTCGAACTCGAAGCTAAGATTAGTAAATCTGCCCCTGAATCAGTTTGTGAACTAATTCGAGATGGTGTCCTTGGAGCTTTTTCTGTCGGCTTCCGAGTCAAGGACGCTGATTATATCCAGGAAACCGACGGACTAAAGATTAAGGATGCTGAGTTGTTTGAAGTATCGGTTGTATCCGTTCCTTGCAATCAGACAGCTACTTTTTCTCTGGCGAAATCATTTGACTCTATTGAAGAGTATAATGAATTCAAAAAAACTTTCACCAATAGTGTCGATCTAGCCGGTCAGTCTCTGGCTAAGAACGAGGATATTTCCTCAAGCATAGCTAGTGAAACACCGGACGGAACCCAAGAGGTTCAAAAGGAGACAAAAATGTCGGAAGATGTAAAAACTCCCGAAGTCGACTTGGAAGCTTTTGCTAAGAAGGTAGCAGAGGAAACTGCTGCTAAAATTGCAATGAAGCAAGCCGAGCAGAAAGCAGCTGAAGAGAAGGCTGCACAAGAAGCTGCTGAGAAAGCTCAGGCAGAAGCCGAGGCTAAAGCTCAGCAGGAAGAAGAAGTCAAGCAAGCTGTAGTAACTGGCGTAGAGTCAGGTACTGAGCGACTTCTTAAAGATATGGAAGAGAAGCTTACTTCTCGTGAAACGGATATGGCAGACGTTCTCGCTCAGTATAAGAAAGAGCTGGAAGAGAAGTCAGATGAAATCACCAAGATGCGCGAATCCAAGCGCGTATTTGCTGACCGCGCACAAAAGTCTGATATCTCAGCTTGGGGTAAAGACTTTTTGAATGCTCACATGTTGGGTGTTATGACTCAGAAGGGTTGGAACACTGACTTTGCTCGTGACATTCAGGAAAAAGCAGGTATCGACTATGCTACTAACGCAGCAGACATTGATCAAGAAGTTTCTTCTTTAATCGAAAAGGAAATCATGAACGAACTCCGCGTAGCGCGTTTGTTCCGTGAAGTTCCTGTAAATGGTAAGTCTACGGTTCTTCCCATCCAGGTAGATGTTGATCCCGCAGCATGGGCAACTAATGCTACTTCTGGAAACTTGGAAAATCGTGGCGCTTCAAATGCTACCTACCAGCCTAAGCAAGTTATCTTGAACGCTTATCGCTTGATCTCAAGCACGTTTATGGATAATGAAGTTGATGAGCAAGTACTCATTAACTTGATGCCTATGTTGGTTGAAGGTGTTGCACGTGCACACGGTCGTGCAGTAGAAGCAGCTATCCTGAACGGTAACGGTACTATCTCAGGTCTCGACGGACATGCAACCGCAGCTACTGCAAAGCATGACGTTGATGGTTCTACTGTTGCTGCTGGTAACTTCGATACTATGACTGCAGCACAACTCCTCGCAGCACGTAAGGAAATGGGTAAGTATGGCCTCAATCCTTCTGACGTAGTCTATATCGTAAGCCAGAACATGTACTATGATCTGTTGAGCGATTCTGCGTTCCAGAGCTTGGATGAAGTTGGTACTGAACTCGCTATCAAGGTAACTGGTACGATTGGTGCTGTATTTGGTTCAGCAGTAGTTGTATCAGAAGAGTTCCCTGCTGAAGCAGCCGGTGCTCCTGTAGCGTTCGCGGTATACCCCCGCAACTATGTAATCCCCCGTCTCCGCGGTGTAACTGTAGAGCAGGATTATGAAGTAATGAATCAGCGTCGTGTAATCGTTGCAACTCAGTCTCTGGGCTTCAACGAAATCGTAGCAGGTGCGTCTAGCGACCAACCCGCAATCAAGATTGATTCAGTAGCTTAATACTAGCTAAGAACTAACGGGGAGGGCAACCTCCCCCGAGGTTTTACTAATTGACTTATGGCAAATTTAGTTACTTTAGCACAATATAAAGAAGCGGAAGGAATTAACACACCGAAGGAAGACTTACGTCTGAATGTGTTAATACCGTCTGTGAGTCAATTAGTAAAAACTTATTGTGGAAACACTATTGTAGATTTTTACTCTACAAATAAAACTGAGACTTTCAATATTAACTGGAACACACATATTGTTCAGCTAACAGAAAGCCCGGTGAATACTATTGTAAGTGTATCAGAGCGAGATTCTTATAGTGAATCTTACACGGCACTTACTACAAATGATTATGAATACTATCTTGATACTACTACAGATAGTGTTATTCGTACAAATGCTTCTGGTACTCAGAAGTTTTGGCCGAGAGGAGTTGGAGCAGTACAGGTGGTTTATACCGCAGGATATTCATCCACTCCTGAAGATTTAAAGCTCGCAGTATTTGATTTAATCACTTACTACTTAAAAGACGAGCATAAAGAGCGTAGAACTCTTGGCGGAGCAAGTATTCAGAATCAGAGTTCTTCAAGTCAAAGGAATAATGTGGCGTTTCCTGACCACATTAAGCGAGTCTTAGACTTGTACAAGAATTTTTAATGGCAAGCAGAGACTTAAAGAAATTTTTAGAAAAAATTGATGCTGAATTGCAGAAAAGCTCTAAAGAATATAGAGAAAAAATATCTGATGTAAAAGTTCATACTTTTTATCTAAGTCTTCAAGGAGTAACAGATCATATAGCTTTCCAAGTAGCAGTAGATGGAGTAAGAATACCAAAAAGAGACTTGGATAAAATTTGCAAAACGTTTTTTGAAGCAGTAAAAGCCAGTGTTATGGGGGATCTTATTAATGTAGAGGTTTTTGATAGAAGTCAAACAGCTACCGATTTCTCGATTACTTTTCGAAGTAAGTCAAAAGTAAAAGGGCCTATAGATCATCTAGATGCACGAAAAACATTTGATATGATTAAATATCTGTACAATACACCAAAAGAACAGATGTTTACTTCTTTACAGCCTTATTATACTAAATCAAAGCAAAGATTAGATAGATTGAAGTTTTTAGATTTAGGGCATGCAAATGACTCATCTGTAATTAAAAATCGTATAAATGATTTATTGCAGTTTGGAGAGATACCAAAAAGATTAATAAAGATTCCAGAAATTGAACAGCTTTTAATCTTAAGAAAAGATGATGACAAAGGCACAGTAACTGTAACTCTTGAAGCAGCAGCTTTTAACCAACAGCAAGGAAGAACTGAAGAACTTGCTTTTAAACGAAAAATTCAACAAGATATAAAAAAGGCAATTGAAAAACTCGATGTTATACGGCAGGATGGTTCTGATAATGCAATAACTAGAACGAGAAAAAAGTCTATAAAAAAAGTAACAGACCCATTCAAAAAGAGAGGAGCAAAAGTAGTAACAGAAGATACAAAGATAGATAAGTCTTCAAAGATGCCTGTTCAATTATCTAAAAAAGTACAAGCAAAGCAACAAAAATCAAAAGGTAAAAGAACTCCTAGGAGCATTCCAGGAGGACCAAAAACAAAAGAAAGACAGTCTAGTTTTAATATTAATACTTTATTAGCTATATTGAATCAGAGACTACCAGATAAAGTTGCAGGGAATATGGGAGCCCCCAGATTAGAAAATCGTACAGGAAGATTCGCATCGAGTGTACGAGTAATGGATATAACACAAACTCGACAAGGCTTTCCAAGTATTGGATATACTTATCAAAGACAACCTTACGGAGTATTTGAAGCAACAAGCGGCTCTAGATTTGCAGATCAACAGCGAGATCCTCGAACACTAATTGACGCTTCAATAAGAGAAATAGCAGCAGAATATGCCTTAGGACGAATATTTACTAGGAGAGTATAATGGCAAATGAGAGAGTTTATACTTCCAGAAGGGCAAATATAGTAGAAGCTATTGTAGAAAAATTAAAAAATATTGACGGCTCAGGAGCAATGCTTACAGATGTCGGAAATAATGTTCATCCTTTCTTAAAGTTTTGGGATGAAGTAGAAGAATTTCCAGCAATTCATTTGAATGCAGGAAGTGAAACAAGAGAATACCAAGGCGGAGGGTATAAAGATCGATTTCTTTCTATAACAATTCGTTGTTATGTAAACGAAGAAGATGCCCAAAACGCTTTAAATGCTTTAATGGAAGACGTTGAAACAGTAATTGAAGAGAACTCGAATATACAGTATTCAGACGCTCAAAATAATCTGTTTAATGTCCAACAAATCACAGTCGTCAGTATAGATACTGATGAAGGTGTACTAGAACCTTTAGGAGTTGGAGAAATTCTGATTGAGGTTCGTTATTAGAAAATACTGGCACGAACAAACGTTCACGTCCAAGTCTTTTCAAGTTGCATAGGAGAAAACTATGGCAGAACAACTATATTTTAGCCGCGACTCGAAGATGTACATTGAGTTTGATAGCTATGTGTGGGAAGTACCTGTATTGGATGGATTCAGTTTTTCTCAGGCTACTAACAGTTCGGAAATCACTCTTAATGAAATGGAGTCTTCGGCTGGAGTAAGCCGTCGTGGACGAAGAGCGTTTAATGACTCTCTTGCTCCTGGAGAATGGTCTTTCTCAACTTATGTACGTCCTTTCGTAGCAGCGGGTGCGTCACAAGGAACGGGATCAGCAGATACTGCTGCTGAAGTTCATGCAGTAGAGGAAGTTCTCTGGGCTCTAATGATGGGTGCGGATAACTACGGAAGTGCGGCCTTTGATCGAGGCGGTAGTGCGGTTGTTACCCCTGGAGGCTCTTCATCTAGCTTTACTTTTGGTCAATCAAACAAATCTACTCTAGGTACTTTTAACATTTATTTTGTACTTGGTGAAGCAAACCGTAAAGTAATGAAACTTACTGATTGTACTGTAAATGAAGCCTCTGTTGATTTTGATATTGACGGTATTGCTACAATTGCATGGTCTGGAAACTCTTCAGAAGTAATTGATTTTACAGGAAGCACTAAAGAACAAGCAAATCTTCTTGACGCTGCAGATAGCCCTGCTCAAACAGCAGACGGCACTGCATATGCGGTAGGAGATGTATGGCTTGATTCAAATGATGGCTACCGACTCTATGTTATGACAAATGTAGGGGATGGCACTGAAGCAGCAACTCCGTATATTAATGAAGCAATTACTGATACTACAAACTTTATTCGTAACCGTTTGACTGTATTGACAGTAACTACTGCAGCAGACCCAGATAATGATGGTACTGATGAAATGCAAACTTCGTACTCATTGACTCTGACTGGCGGTAATGTAACGTTCTCAAATAATAATACTTATATTACTCCAGAAGAACTCGGTATTGTAAACGTGCCCATCGGTCACGTAACAGGTACGCGTTCTGTTAGTGGGTCTTTGACTTGCTATCTTACAAAAGATACAAGCGCTGTAAATGCTTCTGCGGATTTCTTTGAAGATCTCCGAAGTATTACAAACGTAGTGACAAATTCGTTTGCTCTTACGTTCAAGATTGGTGGTGCGTCTGCAACTCCTCGTCTTGAAATTAGCATGCCTACTTGTCACGTTGAGATTCCTACTCACTCAATCGAAGATGTTATTTCTCTTGAAACTAACTTTATGGCATTGCCTTCTACGATTGACGGAACGAACGAAGCTACGCTTACTTACCACGCATCTTAAAAATAAGAATGTGGTTCAAAAAAGGGGCTTCGGCCCCTTTTTTCTTATACCTTTTAAAAATAATTCTTGACTTTTCTCCTCCTGTCAATTATACTATACGTTAGTAAAAGTGAGAGTACGCTCTCTTTAGAGTAAAAATAAATGGCAACTTATAACTTTAAAAGAGAAGCGCAGGTATTCCTTGTAAGTGGAGGACTTAGATATAGAATAGACGTAAGTGATATATCCTTTAGTCAAACATTTTCTGAGGAAAGTTATCCTGTAAGGACACTGCATGCGCAGAATAATGTTTTTGAAGCTAGCGTAATTACGAAAGCGAACGCTGCTAATTTTTCATTTACTCTAAATGCAATTACTCAAGCAGACTTTACTATAGTAGAAACTAAATTAATTGACGCAGGTTCTTTTGATTTATATATTAAAACTGCTGCAGATACATTTAAACTTGAAACCGCTGTATTTACAAATGGAAGTTTCGTTATCGAGCGATCACGACCCCTGAGTATACAGGTTCAAGGAGAAGCAGCAAAACTCACAAGAGCAGCAACTTTAACAGGAACTTTACAGAGTAGGTCAGCGAGTATGTCATATACTATTCCTACTGTAGAAGTTACATTAAATAGTTCAGCTATAAACGATGTTGTAGGTGTAGCAATGGAGCTACAAAACGACATTTCCTGGACTCCTTACACAACTGTTAATGCGGCTCTTTCTGTAGATAGTGCAGGAAATACTATGTATCCTTCTGCATTTACTCTCTCCAAAAAAATACTCTCCGGTTCGATCACTCAGTATCTTCATGATTCTAATACTAGCAATGCGCTTACTTGGGATACTGACGCTACTTTATCAATTAATGCAGGCAATGGACAAAGTGCTCCTAATTTTCGGGGATTTAAGTTTGGTCCAGCAACTTGCAGTTTTACAAATCGAGTAGGAACCGGAACGGTATACACTCAAAACTATGATTGGAGGCTTGTAGAAAACGGCACGCTTTCAAACTTACTTCAATACGTAACTGACTAAGGAGGTCAAATGGAATTAAAAAAATTAATGGTCGATAGCAAGTCTGTATGGATGGACTTTCCCGGCCTAGAAGGATTCTCGGTCGAAGTAGCAAACCTTTCTCGAAAAGAATTAACAGGGCTTCGAAAAAGATGTACTACAAATAAGTTCGATCGTAAAACTCGTCAATTAACAGAGTCTTTAGATGAAGATAAATTCGTAAAAGAATTTACTAATGCCACTTTAAAAAATTGGAAAGGACTAACAGTAACACATCTAGAAACTTTACTATTAATTGATACTGAAGGGCAAGATCCCGAAGCAGAAGTAGAATATTCAGTAGAAAATGCCGAGGTCTTAGTAAGTAATTCGGCAGAATTTGATACATGGCTCAACGAGGTAGTCTTTGATTTAGATAATTTTCGTAGCACAACAGAAAGAAAAGTGTCTAGAAAATCTAAAAAAACTATTTCAGAATCTTGATACTGGAATGACTCGAGATAAATATTTCGAGATGATGGAACAGTTAGGACAGGAGCCAAAAGAAGAAGAAATACCTCCAGACTGGGATGAGTTTCCAGATATAGTTATAGAAGCCGCCAATGTCTATGGCCTATTAGGAGATAGAGTATATCCAGAAATTGGATTTATGGGTAAAGATTATACAAATTTACCTATTTATTTAGAAATATTTGATGTCAAGGATAAAGAGTTATTTTTAGAGATATTATATTTTCTTGACTCAAGAGCTATCAAAAAATCTTCCGAACAGTTAAAGCGGGAGTTTGAGAAGCTGAAGAGAAAAAATAGTGGCAAATGAAGTCCAATTAACTATTAAAGTCGGAGATAATGGAAGCTTAGATGTTGTTGCTAAAAAAGCAGAAAAAGCAGCAAAATCTACAGAAAAACTTTCTAAATCAACCGATAAAGCTTCTCGCTCAAAAAATTCTTACAATAAATTAGAAAAAGGGACTGCTCAGCTTGGTGCAAATACTACTAAAAGTTTTGCTAAACAAGCACAAATTGTAGGTAATGGACTTGTACCGGCTTATGCTACTCTTGCAGCCAACGTATTCGCAATTACAGCAGCTTTTAATGCTCTAAAGCAAGCAGAGGCAGCGGATCTCTTGGCCCAAGGATTAGATAGAGTTGGCGATTCAGCAGGAAGAAATCTTCCTTATCTAGCTGATCGTTTAAAAGAAATTACAGGAGCAGCTATATCAACACAACAGGCGATGGAGCAAGTAGCCTTAGGTACTGCATCCGGGTTTAGTCAAGAGCAATTAGAAGGCTTAGCAAAAGTTGCTTCTGGAGCATCAAAAGCTTTAGGAAGAGATATGGGAGATGCTCTCAGTAGATTAACACGAGGTGCCGCAAAGCTTGAGCCAGAAATTCTTGATGAATTAGGAATCATGGTGCGGCTTGATGAAGCCACAACCGCATATGCTGCATCAATGGGTAAAACCGCAGACCAACTAACTATTGTACAACGAAGGCAAGCATTTACAAATGCAATTCTTGAGCAAGGTATTGAAAAATATGGAGATATTGCAGATGCAATTGATCCAAGTGCTTATGATCAACTTGCAGCCGCTTTTGATGGTCTTTCAAAAGGCTTTTTAAATATTATTAATACCGGATTAACGCCTTTTCTCAATATGTTGTCGGGGAATAGTGCCGCATTAATTGGAGCGACTACTTTATTTGGCTCAACAATTTCTCGCCAAATGGTTCCCGCGCTTTATGAAGGAGCTAATGCAGCAGCAGAAAATGCAAGAGGATTAGCACAGCAAGCAAAAGACACTCAAGCAAATATTAAAACAACCGGACAGCTTCCAAAAGTATATTCAGATTTATCAAAAAGCATAATAAATGGTACAGCGACCTCAGAACAATTTGATGGTGCTTTAAAATCGCTTGATAGATCTCTTAGCTCCCATAACTCTCAACTTAAGGGAATAACTAAAGAGCACGGAAGAGAGTCTCAGCAAGTAAAACTTAAAAATGAAAAAATTAACAATGTAATTGCTGCTCGAAAAACTCTCATAAATACAATGGTTCTTGAAAAGCAAGCCTCTGCTCAAACCGCAGCAGCAAACGCTATTGAAGCAGCTTCCCAGTTTAATATTAAACAGGCTATTGATTTTGTAAAAGTATCCTACGCAGAAAAGATGGCTGCGGAAAAACTATCTGCTGCCGCAACAAATACTCAAATAGGTTTGCTCGCAAAGTTAAGATCAGGGTTTTTTGCAGCTGGAGTAAGTGCAAAAGCTTTTGGTGCTGCTTTGCTTAGCGCAATTCCAATTATTGGTCAAATATTATTTATAGGTTCTATGGTTCTTGATTGGTTGATTAGTTGGGCAATGGAAGCAGACGAAGTAAAAGAAGCAACTGATAAAGCCGCAGATTCTTTAGATAATTTTGGCTCCGCATATCAAAATCTTCAGGATCGTCTAGAAACAGACGGTGTAGAAGCTATAGTTGAGCAAGCCACAACAATGGCAGAGTATATGGAGAAATTGCATCTAGATTTAAAGAAATTAATCAAGTGATTAAAAGCTCCAGCGAAGGAGAACTAGCCCAACTAAATGCTGATATAACAGAAGTATCGCAACGATTGGAGGGAACCTACGATGGTGGATTTTTCGATATTTTTACAGACATTGATGCTATAAAAGGACCAAAACTGCTTGAAGCTGATCTTGCGGAGTTACAAGCCCGAAGGGATAAGCTTTTATCTGAACCTGTTAAAGGAAAAGATATTATTGATGTTGAAGCAACTCAAAGGCTTCTTACAAGTGCAATAACTAATTTACAAGTATTCGGCGATGAAGCTCAAGGTTCTATAAACGTATTAACAAACCTAAAGGGCATATTGACAGAAGATACGGAAGTAGAGGTTGTTCAAAGCATTCTTGACGCACTACCTGCAGCAGATAAACAAATAGTAGAAACGGTAGAGTCTATGAAAGCTGCTTTTGGATCTTTCCAAGAAGAAGTAGCAAAAAATGCAAAAAAGAAAATCACTCCTTTTGATGGATTATTTCAACAAGTAGATCTTATTAATAAGCAATTAATTGATTTAAGTGGGAATCCAGAAGCTCAACAAGCAATCATTAATACTATGCCAGATAGTTTTAAAGAGACAATAGGCTCAACAGCAGTTGAGGTAGCATCTTTCCATAAAAGGATGAAAGAGAGCTTAGATACTTTAATTGCTGCACCAGGACAAATTCAACAAAATGAATTCGCAATGAATAAGCTTAAAAAAGCCACTAGGGAAAGCTCGCTTGCTACAGGAGAATTTATTGATCTTCAAAATGCAACAACAAATGTAAGAATTAATGCCCTTGATGCAGAAGAAAAAATTATTAGGGATAGCCTTGGAAACGATGAAACAAAGCTCGCAGGCAATGCTCGTTTAGCAGAAATAGCTTCAGAACGTTTAGCTCTTGCACAAAAAATAATATCTCCCGAACTTCGTTCAGCTGAGATTGCAGTTGTACAAGTAAAGGAAAAACAAAAACTGCTAGGAATCGAGAAAAAAATCGCAACTGCAAATAGAGCCACATTTGAAGCACAAGCAAAATCTCGTAGAATTATGGCAGAAATGGAGACTCTTACTGCTGACCCTACAAGCAGGGACACGGGAGTAACTGCTCGTCAAGAAAGAGACATTTTTGAAAAAGAAAAAGAGCAGAGAATTGCATTAGCCCTTTCAGAGCATGAACTTAAAAAACAAGCCATTGAAATGGAATACGATCTTTTAGAAGCGCAAGCTAAATTACTAAGGGTTCGTCTCCAGGAAGCTAATCAAAATACAGATGGAATAAATAATTATATTGAAAAGCTAGGAGAAGCAGAAACAGCTGCAAATACTGCTGCGGATGCCGCTCTTGCAAATACTCTGGCGCAAATAACACTTCAAAGTACAACAAATCAAGCTGATGTAGAAGCAGCAGTTTTAGCAGCAGCCGGACAAGGTGCTAGTACTTCAGAGCGATTAGGAAATCTTGGTAAAGCCGGGGGCCTTGGAGAATTTGATACCTTAAATGAAAAAGTAGCTGCAACACGAGAAGCTCTTCAGCCCATGATGGACGACCTTAAAAAATTAGGACCGGAGGGAGAATTAGTTGCAGCAATCGCCGAAGGCTCCTTTGTAATCGCAGATAGTTTTTCAAAAGCATTTGAGAGTGGCGCTAAAGGTATGGATAAAGCAGCAGCAGTAGCACAAGCTGTTGGAGATACTATTGGGGCCGTTAATTCCATGATGCAGGCAAGTATACAAGCCAGTATCGCCAAAATTGATGAACAAATTGCAGCAGAGAAAAAACGTGATGGAAAATCAGCACAAAGTGTAGCCCGTATACAGGCTCTTGAGAAGAAAAAAGAAGCGCAACAACGAAAAGCCTTTGAAACAAATAAGAAAATGTTAATGGCTCAAACCGTAGCAAATACCGCAGCAGGTATTATGCGAGCTATAGCAGAAGGCGGGTTAGCAGGTATAGTTATTGGTTCTGTTATTGCAGCCATGGGCGCCGCCCAATTAGCGATTATTTCTAGTCAAACTTATCAGGGCGGAAGCTCTTCAGCTCCTCCTGCGCCTACAGGAATCTCTATGGGTAAAAGGCGCTCTACCGTAGATCTAGCAAGATCTGAGGGAGCTGCAGGAGAGCTTGGTTACCTGCGTGGAGAGGGCGGAACTGGAGGCCCAGAAAACTTCCGAAGAGGTTTCGCAGGTCTGAAGTACCGCGCAGAGGGTGGAAACACAGGAATTGTTGTAGGAGAGCAAGGACCAGAACTTTTTGTACCTAGCACTCCCGGAAGAGTGGTTCCAAATGATGATATTGGAGCATCAAATCAGAATATAAACTTCTCAATCAATGCCGTAGACGCAGCGGGTGTAGAAGAACTTTTAGTTAATCAAAGAGGTAACATTATTGGAATGTTAAGAGAAGCGTCAAATTCTTATGGTGAACCTTTTATGGAAAAAGTAAATACTCAAGTTTATAGCAGCCAAGGCGGGGTCTCCAGATACGGTGAACGATAATGCCAAGTTTTAGTTCTTTTCAAAATGTTCTTCCCGATCCTAATAATACTATCGGGTATGCGGGCCAGGCTGCTGGTACAGCAGGTCCTGGCTACGCGTCGGTAAAATTATCTTCCGAAAATCAGACAATGCGAACTCGAACAAATTCTGGTCGTATGATCTCACGAGCAATCGCTTATCATACGTGGAAGATAAACATTGGATACAACCCAATGACTAGGACTGACTTTGAAAATGTTTATAATTTTTTGATTCGAAGGCGTGGTAGTGTAGAGCCATTTTTTGTATCATTACCACAGTATCGAGTACCACAAGACACAAGTTTTGCTACTTTTGCTTCCTCAAATAATTTGGAAGCAGTAAGCACTGTAAGTGCAGGCGCAACTTCAGCACTAATTGCACATAGCAGCATTAGTGGAACTCCTCGACCTGGAGATATGTTTACAATTTCAGGAACAAACTCAAATCATTTAAAAGCGTACATGGTTAATCGAGTAGAGACAAATTCAAACTATGAATCGTCTCTTACTCAACCAACCTCTACCCAAGTTCGAATACACTTTACTCCTGGTCTTGCAAAACAAGTTGAAGCCACCGATGATTTTGTTTTTCATAATCCTTTGATAAAAGTAGTTATGAGTAACGATATTCAGGAATATAGCTTAGGAACAAATGGACTATATCAGTTTGGTCTTCAGTTGGAGGAGGTTCAATGACGCTCCGAACTCTTGGAAGTAATACTAATGCTGATAATGCAATAAAAGGATCATTGCTTGAAAATGATTCTTTTGTATACGCTCACCTAATAAAAATTGAAAAACCTATAAAAACATCTACAGGTGATTCTGCAAGACGAGCAAAAGACTATGCGTATGTTTCTGATGCAGGCCATGATATAAATTTTAATGATGGCAGTACGGATGCAAGTGGAAATGCAAATGGAGTTCGTACTTATTTTGCAAATAAAGTAATAAATGTCGGTACTGTTTCAGAAACAGTAGAGGCTCGTGCATCAAGTATTAGTATTACTTTAGACTCTACGGCTTTGAGTCTTTCAGTAAATGTTTCTTATACATCTACTTCTTCTCAAATTGTTACTAATACGGATTTGGTAGCAGCAGGCTTCGCAGAAGGCGATCGAATTAAAATTACGAATGACAGTAGTTTTAACAACAATAAATTTGTTAAAATTAATTCTTTCACAAATTCAAACAAAACCGCTATAATTGATACTAGCCTTTCAGATGATTCTCTTTCGACAGTTTCTTCCTCAGCTTCTTGTACT
>Ga0255772_10002250_pt1 | contig 18936 bp, 15 predicted proteins | sample 071ome_34_FD_179970 | JGI IMG/M metagenome (GOLD analysis project Ga0255772, IMG submission 179970) | Coastal salt marsh microbial communities from the Groves Creek Marsh, Skidaway Island, Georgia - 071411BT metaG (version 2) | ecosystem: Environmental > Aquatic > Marine > Intertidal zone >...
GGCTGTAAAACCGAATAAGTGCCTGCCGCTCCACAGCAGAGATGCTTGTCCTTTGTCGCAACAAGCGTCGCACCACAGGCCTGAAGAATAGTTTCCACTTTACCGACAATCTTCTGGCCATGCTGAAGAGTGCACGGTGAGTGGAATGCGACTCGCACGTCCTTGAGCGGCTGACGGGTTGCGATCTCATCAGGACTCACGATCTCGCACAAATCCATCGTTAACTCGCTCACGCGACGCGCTTTGTCCGCATACCGCGGATCGTCTTTCAGCAGGTCGCCATAATCCTTGACGGTGACGCCGCATCCGCTCGCGGTCATCACGATGGCATGCGCGCCGGCCTCAATCTCTGGCCACCACACGTCAATATTGCGCCGCATAGCTTTTCGGGCTTTTTCTTCTTCGCCCAAATGCAGATCGACCGCGCCACAGCAACCTGCTTTCTTCACGTGAACTGCCTGATAACTCAGCATCGCTAACACGCGACTTGCGGCCGCGTTAATGACGGGCGATAACGCAGGCTGAACGCATCCTTCGAGCATGATAATTTTTTTGCCTCTGACCGGGACCGGCCGATCGCCCGCAGGACGGACTTTGGGGATATGCCGTGCGAGTGCAACTGGCATGACACCCCTGAACCATTGACCCATTCTCAGCAGCGGAGAAAACCACGGCCCCAGCATTACGTTTCTGAGCGACCATCTCATCAGCCTTTGCGATAGCGGGCGCGGGCTAAGCTTGTTGACCTGTGGTCGACTGATCTCCAGTAAGCGGCCGTAATTCACACCCGACGGGCAAGTGGTTTCGCAGGATCGACAGGTCAGGCAACGATCAAGATGAGTGCGGGTCGTCGCGGTACAGCGACCCGACTCGAGAAGCTCCTTTATGAGATAAATACGTCCTCGAGGACCATCGAGCTCATCACCGAGAAGCTGGTAGGTGGGACAGGTCGCGGTGCAAAAGCCGCAGTGCACGCATTTGCCGAGGATATCTTTGGCCTCCTCGCCATATTCACTGTGCGCAAAATTAGGTGCAAGCTGAACGTACATGATCTCGGTTTAGATTAGGAGTCGACCCGGATTAAGCACATGATGCGGGTCAAAAGCATTCTTGAGGCGTTCATTCAGCCGGATTGAGACGCCATCAAGCGCAGAGCATCCCATCGTCCGGTCCCCGCCCCGAAAGCGAGTCGCGTGCCCGCCGGCGGTCTTTGCACATTTACCGAGGTCTTCCAGAAGACAATCGCTTTTAACCCAGTAAACGCCGCCGCCCCAATCGATAAGAAAATCCCCAGGAACATTTAAGACTTGAATCTGTGGCTTCACGCTGAGACGCCACAACGGCGCCGGGCCATCAAAAAATGAAAGGCGATGCTCCCGAAGATCGTCCCAAAACGCATCGCCCGCTGGATCGGACTCACCCTCAACCGCTTCAATAGCCGCGGCGACCGAAGCCTCCACGCCAGAAAATCGCACTCTCAGCAGACCGTCATGCCATGCGCTCGCGGTCACGGGAAGCGGTCGGGTCAAAAGGCCGGTCATTCGTTCAAGCGCCGCGGTCGCTGATAACTCGAAACATTGCGTTACCGAGATCTGCGGAATCGGCAATACTTTAAGAGAGACTTGAGTGATGATGCCAAGCGTTCCCAACGAGCCCACCAACAGTCGAGACACGTCGTAGCCAGCAACATTTTTCATAACCTGCCCACCGAAGTTAAGAATCTCACCTCTTCCGCTGACACAGGAGATTCCGAGTACGAGATCCCGCGCGGCGCCGCGGTAGGGTCGTGCTGGACCGGAAAATCCGCACGCAATTGTTCCGCCGAGCGTCGCACCTAGCCCAAAGGCGGGAGGCTCAAAAGGAAGCATCTGGCCCGATTCACGAAGCGTATCTTTAATTGCGCTAAGCGGTGTACCCGCTCTGGCGGTCATCACGAGCTCCGTTGGCTCATAACTGACGATGCCCGAGTAATCAGTCATCGAGCAAGGCTCCCCTTTCGGTTCTCCGCCATAGAACGCTTTGGTATTTCCGCCCTGGACGCGCATTGGCCTCGCGCTCGCGACAGCGTCCCGCACGGAAGCCGATAGCGACTCTAAGAAATCACCCACGCCGGCATCCCATCAGAAGCGCGGCAGATCGGCATGCGGGAGAATTCCGTCATGCACGTGCATCGCGTTGAACTCGGCACAGCGCGACAGCGTTGGAACCGCCTTGCCGGGATTTAGAAGTCCATCGGGGTCAAACACAGCTTTCAGCGCATGGAATTGCTCGAGCTCACCAGAGCCAAACTGCACACACATCTGATCAATCTTTTCGAGGCCGACGCCATGCTCGCCGGTGATGGTGCCGCCCGCACGCACACAAAGTTGAAGAATCTTCGCGCCGAGCTCCTCCGTGCGTTCGAACTCGCCTGACTTGCCGGCATCATAAAGAATCAAAGGATGCAGATTGCCGTCTCCGGCGTGAAACACGTTGGCAACGCGCAGCTGATAGGTATCTGCGAGCCGCGTGATTTCCGTCAAGACTTCTCCAAGAGCGCGGCGAGGAATGGTGCCGTCTATGCAGTAGTAATCGGGCGAGAGCCGGCCAACCGCTGGAAAGGCATTCTTGCGCCCGGACCAGAAGCGCGCCCGTTCTTCTTCATCGCGCGCGACCGCAACCGAGCGCGCCCCGCAGTCGTACAGGACTCTCGATACGGTTTCGATATCGGCATCAACTTCCTCTATCCCGCCATCCAGTTCGCACAGCAGAATCGCCGCGGCGTCACGCGGATAGCCGGCATGCACAAAATCCTCTGCCGCAATAATTGCCGGGTTATCCATCATTTCGAGACCACCCGGGATAATTCCGGCGGCAATAATCTTTGCAACGCTGTCCGCCGCGCTTTCAACAGACGCAAATGATCCCATCAGTACTTTCGCGACCTGAGGCTTTGGTAAAAGACGCACGGTCACCTCGGTCACGACGCCCAGCATCCCCTCAGACCCGATGAACGCGGCGAGCAGATCGTACCCGGGGTTGTCGGCCGCCTCGCCGCCGATCTCCAGCACTTCACCGCCCATCAAAACCACCTGAGCGGAAACAACGTTGTGCACCGTAAGGCCATATTTAAGGCAGTGCACACCGCCAGCGTTCTCGGCGACGTTTCCGCCAATGGTGCATGCAATCTGCGACGAAGGATCAGGCGCGTAATAAAGGCCAAGATCGGACACCGCCTCACTGATCGCAAGGTTTCGAACGCCGGGTTGAACTCGAGCCGTAGCTGCAATCGGGTCTATAGAGAGCACCTGATTGAAACGCGCCATGCTCAGCAGAACACCCTCAGGATGCGGAGTAGCACCTCCCGAAAGACCCGTCCCCGCGCCACGGGCGACCACAGGGACTGAATATTCCTGACAAAGCGACAGGATCTTCTGAACCTGTGACAGTTGGTCAGGAAGCAGTACAACCCCGGGTAGAGCGCGGTATCCGGAAAGGCCGTCGCACTCATACGGTCGCCGCTCTTCAGCCGAAAGTAACACCGCGTGCGCCGGAAGCGCCCGCAAGAGTTCGGCTACAAACAAATCGTTTAGTGGTGCAGACAAAACAGGGCTCCGCTCATTAAGACCGAGTATGTCACATGGCCACAGCGCGTCTAAGCCGAAGTAAGCGCTGGTCTGACCTCAAGGGAGACGTTAAGACGAATTGTCCGCTATCCTCTCTCTGATGACCTCGACCCCCACTGCTTTCTCAATCGCATTTCAGGAGGAGACGATCAACGCCACCTACTCCAAAGTTGATCAATTCCCTTGGCATGAGATGCCCGATGATGGCGGATGGGGCTATGGCACGAATCTTGAATACCTGAAAGGCCTTTGCGAATACTGGACTCGACACTTTGACTGGTTTGCGCAAGCGAATGCTTTGAATCGGTTCGCCCAGTACACCGCGCAAGTGGACGGACTTACCCTGCACTTTATTCATGAAAAAAGTATCGGGACTAATCCGATCCCGCTCATCATTAGTCACGGCTGGCCTGGGAGCATTGTCGAATTTAAAAAAATAATCGGACCTTTGACTGATCCCGCGCAATTTGGCGGTGACCCACAAGACGCTTTTGATGTGATCGCCCCGTCCCTTCCCGGCTTTGGGTTTTCCGGAAAACCGAAGCGGCCGATTGGCCCACGCCGAATGGCGCAGGTCTTCAATACCCTGATGACTGATGTTTTGGGCTATGAGCGCTACCTCGCCCAGGGTGGAGATTGGGGCGGCGCGATCTCGAGCTGGCTCGGCTTCGATCATGCGCCCCCGTGTTTGGGTATTCATATCAATATCCTGACCATGCGCCACGCTCAAGGTCCGATGGACAAGGCCGAGAGAGCCTGGGAGGAACAATTTGATAAAGACCAAGAAGATCAGGACGGCTACCGCGCCATTCAGTCCACCAAGCCACAAACCTTGAGCTACGCCATGATGGACAGTCCCGTAGGTATCGCCGCGTGGATTATCGAGAAGTTTTACGCGTGGTCCGATCTTGCTGATGGTGACCTGGAGAGCGTTTACAGCAAGGATGAGCTGCTGACCAATATCATGATCTATATCCTCACTCGCACTTTTAATACCGCCTCATGGATCTATTACGGGCGACAGGAAGAAGGCGGCCGCATACTGAGTCACGATAACAGGCGGGTCGAGGTCCCAACGGCTGCCGCATTGTTTCCGAAAGAATTTCTCGCCTGGCCACCCCGCTCATACGTGGACCGGCTTTACAACATCAGCCAGTGGACGCAAATGCCCCGAGGCGGTCATTTCGCGGCATTGGAAGCTCCAGAGCTTCTGATAGAAGACATTCGCGCCTTCGCCAGGCAATTTCGCTGACTCACGACCTTAACAAATATGAACACACCAGAGATACTCATTCGAGAGCTTTCGATGATCGCTCATCCCGAGGGCGGACATTACGTGGAGACTTATCGGGCCGACGATGCGTCAGCAAGCCTTATTTTTTACCTCCTCCAGCAGGGGGAGCGTTCCCATTGGCATCGCCTGACCAAGGATGAAATCCTGCATTTTTATGACGGTGAACCCATGAGGCTGAATCTTTCCGAGGACGGCAAAAATACTCGGGAGGTCTTACTCGGTCGAGATCTCCAGAACGACGAACGAATGCACGAAGTCGTGGCTAAAGGAACGTGGTTTTCGATGCAATCAAGTGGCGCTTGGTCCCTGATTGGCTGCACCGTGTCGCCCGCCTTCAGCTTTGATGATTTTGAGCTTGCGCAAGAAGATTGGAAGCCGAAGGCCTTTGAGGGCTAGACCCGTATAGCCTTTACAAAGTGCTCAAATATCGTTGACGCATTTGCGTTCATCTCTTTCATGTGGCGCTCACCCATCTTATCCAGGGCCTCGAGTGCGCCTTCGCCCTTTTCAGCAGTCAGGACCTGACGATGCACATCCACTCCACCCCAGGTTCGGATGGTCTCAGCCTCGATCTCGATATGAAACTGAACGCTCCATGCGTTATCTCCAACGCGCATCGCTTGCCACTTACATTCTTCAGAGCTCGCCAATTGCGTCGCCCCTGTAGGCGGGACATCGATCTGCACCGAGTGCCATTGCAACGCCTTGAACCGCGAAGGCAGGTGACCGAATATCGGGTCGCGCTTTGCCTCGCTCGTTAAGGCGATATCAAGAACACCGATCTCCGGAGGATCCTGCCAGGTGCAACGTCCGCCGAGTGCATCCGCAAGCAATTGGTGCCCCAGACATAACCCAAGATAGGGCCGCTTCAGGTCAGAGACCCACTTTCTTATCGCCGCTTTCTCCTCCTCCAGCCAGGGAAATTGAACGTCATCCCAGACATTCATCGGACCTCCGAGGACGATGAGGGCGTCAAAGTCGTTAAGTGAGGGGATGACATTACCCTCGTCCAATGCGATGACGGTTTGCGACACGCCGGCTGTAGCCATACAGTGCCGAAAAATTCCCGGGTGCTCACAGGCCAGATGCTGGAAAATGAGAAATTTCATGGGCCCCACCAAAAAAAGGGCCCGCGGTTGGGGCCCTTTTCGTGCCGCGAAAGAAAATCAGCAATCGAGCGTATGATCCCGCTCCCATTGACTGATCGCTGCGCTGTAGCTTCGCCAGTCCCGATGCTTGAGCTTGGCATAGCTTTCGACCAGTTCCTTGCCAAGGCCTGCTCGAAGCACCTTACTTTTCTCAAAAAGGCGAATCGCATCCAAGAGATTGGATGGCAGACGCCTAACATCCTTCACCGTATGTCCTTCAGTGTACATGTTGATATTGAGCGGTTTGCCCGGATCGCGCTTATTTGCAACGCCATCGAGTCCGGCCGCCAATACGCCTGCCTGTAGTAGATAGGGGTTCGCAGCACCATCCATGAGCCGCATCTCGAAGCGACCTTCGTCCGGCACACGCACCATGTGAGTGCGATTATTGCCGCCATAGGTAATCGCATTGGGAGACCAGGTAGCTCCAGAAAGCGTCACCTGAGCATCAATGCGCTTGTAGCTGTTGACGGTAGGGTTAAAGATAGCCGCGAGCGCATCGGCGTTGTGCAGCACCCCACCCAAAAAGTGATAGGCCATCCTTGATAAGCCCATTTTGTCGCTCGCGCTATGAAAGAGATTCTTTTTGCCTGTCTTATCCCAGACTGAAACATGGGCATGACAGCCATTGCCCGTCAAATTACTGAAAGGTTTCGGCATGAAGGTCGCCCGCAGCCCGTGTTTTTCGGCGATCGCCTTAACCATGTACTTGAAGAATACGTGCCGGTCAGCGGTTACCAGCGCATCATCAAAATCCCAGTTCATCTCAAACTGGCCGTTCGCGTCCTCGTGATCGTTTTGGTAAGGGCCCCATCCGAGCGCGATCATGCAGTCGCAGATCTCACTGATTACGTCGTAGCGTCGCATCAGCGCGGATTGGTCGTAACAAGGCTTTTCCTGAGTATCGCTCGCGTCGGAGACCGCGCTACCGTCTGGACTCACCAAGAAATACTCGCACTCGACACCTGTCTTCATACGCATCCCCTGCTTCGCAGCAAGGGCGATCTGATTTTTGAGGGCAACACGAGGGGAGGCATCGACGAACTTGCCGTCCATCACAAGGTCGCCAGCCAACCATCCGACCTCCGGCTTCCAGGGCAGTTGAATAAGGCTCGCGGGATCAGGCACCGCGAACATGTCCGGATGGGCCGGCGTCATATCCAGCCACGTTGCGAACCCGGCAAACCCGGCCCCGTCACGCTGCATGCCGGCAATTGCCCGAGCGGGAACCAGCTTGGACCGCAGCACGCCAAACAGATCCACGAAACTGATCAGGAAATACTTGATCTTTTTCTGTTTAGCAACGGCAGCTAAGTTAATCGCCATTTCAAAACTCCTCCAATGAAGCTTGCTTTGTTAGTGATAATTCTTGGGCGGACTACTATCTCACGCCGCCGACTGCGGCTCAACGATAAATGAAAGAAAGCGGATGGGCAGACGGTTTAGTTCCTCTGGGCCATGCGGCGCATCGGCATCAAAATAAAGCGAGTCACCCTCGCTCATCGCATAGGTGCGCGAACCATGTCGATAGACCATTTGCCCTTCGAGCATGTAAATAAACTCGACGCCGTCATGTTGAAACAGCGGGAAGACGTCTGACGCCTCTGAGATCACAATCAGATAGGGCTCAACCAAGGTCGCGCGGTCACCCACGGAATGCCCCAACAGATGGTATTGGTGGCCTGCTCGGGTGCCACGTCGGTCAATCACCAGACCCTGCCCTGCCTTCACGAAAGAGGCCTCGCGATCCTGCTCGAATTTACGAAACAGTGCCGTCACCGGCACGTTCAAGGCACCAGCCAATGACTGCAGTGTGGTTAATGAGGGGGAGGTTTGGCCGTTTTCAATCTTCGAGAGCATCCCAGGAGACAATCCCGCCTGCCGCGCAAGATTGGCGATCGTTACCCCAAGCTGCGTCCTGTAAATATGGACCTGGCGTCCTATCGCGTCCTCAAGGCGGTTACGTCGCTCTGCCGTCTCGGTTTGATTCGATACCACCTCAAGCGACGGTCGAGACGGACGCTGTGTCACGCGCTGGCCTTGTGTCGAGAGACGTTATGACCCGGTACCGGCACACCGGTGACCGTACTCGTTACAAGCGTTACGCTTCGTAAATCTTCAGGCTCCAGATTATGAAGGCGCGTCTTACCCGTACAACGAGCCATCATTGAGGCCTCGCCAGCGTTGGCATTTAATATTGCGCGAAGCGCTTCCGAGCGTTCATCCACGCTTCTGTCGGACGACCAACGTATGCCGTCCATGGCAATCTCACCACCCATCGCAAGCGCGGCGGTAACGCCATACACTACCGCGCTGGCGCCAAGCGCAATCAGTCTCGCGGCATCGGTTCCGGAACGAACACCGCCGCTGTAAACAATGTGTAGCGCTTCCTCACGCTTGCGCCGCCGTAAGGCCAGAACGGATAACCAGAGTAATTCAAATTTAGGCGATTGACTCAGCTCGCTCGCTAACGAGCACCCTTCTCCAGTTCCATCGATGAGCAAAACGTCGTAGTCGTGTGTCAACGCGAAATCAATCACATCATCCACCGTTGACGGATCGGAGATGCTTAAGCCTCTCAGCCTACCGCCTGCTTCAACAGCTTTCGGGTCCGCCGTGGAAGCAGGCCAGGATTGAATCCAACCCGCTGCACGGGTGTCGGGAGGTATCTGGCCGCTCAGGATCTGCAGCCAGGGAACCGATAACGGGGGCGGCGAGACGCCAAGGTACCCGATTCCATTTTTTTCTACCGCATCAGACGCCGCCCGACGCACTTCCTCCGGCGCCTCATCAAGGCCCGCAATGAGAAAGGGTTGATCCAGCGTTAGCCCATTGCCGAGGGATACATCAATTCGACAGGCTTCGCGGTAAGGATCGATCACCAGTCGCGAAAGGTTTGCAGGCAAAAACACCAGATCATCAAGAGAGGCAGGGCGACCCATGGGATAAGGGTTCTCCCGTGGCGTCAATCGACGCTGCAGCATGGCCTGATGTTTGGCGTTATCCTGAGGATGCGTTCGAGCCATTGAAAACAAATCTTCGCGATGGCGAACAGAATAGTCTGTGGAACCCGTCTCAAGATCACACCGATAGCACCTCGCAGCCTCTCTGAGCGCCGCGTGCTCGTCATAGGTGTCTTCAATTTCGGGGAAAGTCTCTGGCTTTTCGCCAACCCCGTGAAAAACCGGCTCCTCGATGGGAAGCTGCTCCCATTTCAAATCCTGGGCTACCGGCACACGCCGGGTTCGATAGGGCGTGCGATATGGGATCGGCACATCCAAATTATCCAACGCTGCTTTGACATAGTACGCCGCGCGTTGGCCATGACTCATCGCCATCACAATAGTGGATCCACCAAAGGCACCATCACCGGCGGCAAAGACCTGCGGGTCCGAGGTGCGCATGGTCTCAAACTCGGTCTGCACGCGGTCTGTCGCCATCAACCCAGCCGCATCAAGCGCCTCGCTTTCTCCTTTCTGGCCCACGGCCGCGATGATCATGCCGCAGCGAATATCGTGCGCACTGTCCGCCACTACTACCGGAGAGCGACGACCATCGCTATCGGCAGGGCCAGCTTCCGTACGTACGCAACGCAGCAGTAGTTCGTCGGCGTCTTCAACTACCTCTGTCTGCAGGGTGTTGTAGATGAACTCAATACCTTCTTTCTGCGCGTGATGCAATTCAATCTTTCGCGCTGGAATATCTTCTGGACCCCTGCGATAAACGACCTTGACCTGTTTGCATCCGGGAAGACGTAAAGCGGCTCGGCAGGCGTCCATCGCAACATCACCTCCGCCCACAACGACCACCGTTTCTGGCATCTGCGGGCGCTCGCCGGCATTGATCCGACGCAAAAAACTCACACCGTCTTCAACCTGAGGATGATTTTCTCCGGGAATCCCCATGGGCTTGCCCCACCACGCACCGATCGTCAGCAGCACCGCGCTGTGGCGCGCTTTTAATTCTTCAAGAGATACGCCCGATCCGAGTGGCGTATTTAGATGAACCGTCAGTCCTTTGCACTGACGCTGCAACCGATTGATATCTTCCTCGATAATCCCTGTTGGCAACCGAAACTGCGGGATCCCCCAAACCATCGTGCCCCCCAGGCGATCGGTCATCTCGTAGACATCGACCGAGAATCCAGCCTTGCAGAGCTCGAAGGCAGCCGTCAGTCCTGCAGGTCCCGATCCCACCACCGCAACCGATTCCGGTCGCGTAACCTCAAACTGGGTAGTCGGCGCATCCGCCCCGAGCTGGTCCATCACAAAACGTTTTAAATTTCGGATCTGCACCGCACCGTCGCTACTCTCGCGTCGACAGGCAGGCTCACAAGGCGCGTCACAGACGCGCCCGCAAATAGAACTGAATGGGTTCGTCGCCGTAATCGCTTCGAAGGCTTCGGCGTATTTCTTCTCCCAGATGTACCCGATGTACGACGGCGCATCGGTCCCGACTGGGCAGGCCACCTGACAGGGTGCCGGCACATAGTGACGATCAGCGGTATCGTCGCTGAACCCGGGAGGTGACACCGGAACCGAAATACGCTCGAGCCCGTAGACGCTCATGACAGCACTCCCGCTTCGCGGTCAGCGGTGGGGGTTTCAAAGGGCACGTAGGGTAAGCCTGTTATGTCCGCCGCCTCTGGCGTATAAGCTACCAGGTCTTCGCGGCTCAGTTTCCTCACGTCGTCGTATCCCAGCGCATCAGTGAGTGCAGCAATCTGCCAGCGCACGCTCTCCAGGAAGCGATGGATATTATTTGCCTCGACCTGCGGCTTATAACGTTTTTCGTGCTCGGGATCCTGGGTCGCAATGCCGGTAACGCACTGACCCACATGGCATTGCATACAGGAGATACAACCGCCCGCGACGATCACCGAGGTGCCAAAGGCTACGGCATCCGCACCGAGACAAAGTGCCTTAACCGCATCAATGCCGTCTCGCAGACCGCCCATCAGGACCAATTGGATCTTGTCGCGCGCGCCAATCTCATCAAGCGCCTCAAGCGCCTCAATAATCGCGGGCAACGTGGGTATCCCGACGTTATCGATCACCTCGGCGCTGCCCGCACCGGTTGACCCCTGCATTCCGTCAAGCTCTACAAAATCGAAGCCATCTTTTGAGGCAATCTTGATATCGTCGCGAATGCGCCCCGCTCCGAGCTTCACACTCACCGGCACCTGATAACCGGTCGCTTCCCGAAACTCCTCAACTTTGATGACAAGGTCGTCCGCGCCCAGAATATCCGGATGCCGTGACGGCGAGCGCAGATCGATACCCGAAGGAATCCCGCGGATCGCGGCGAGTTCAGGGGTCACTTTCTTAGCCATCAACTGGCCGCCAAGGCCCGGCTTGGCGCCCTGTGAGATATAAATCTCGAGTGCATCCGCACGACGCATATCATGAATATTCCATCCCAAACGGCCACCCAAACACTGAAAGATGAGTTGGCCCGCCGCGTCGCGCTGGGCATCACTCATACCGCCTTCGCCGGTGTTCTCCGCAATCCCCGACATGGCCGACGCCATAGCGATCGCATACTTGGTTGATCGACTCAGCGCCCCGTAACTCATGGGTGCAATCATCACCGGCATACTGAGCTTCAGGGGTCGCGCTCCGTTGATGCCGCCAATCTCAGTCGCCATACGAACCTTATCGACCACATTGCGCTCCGAGCCCGCAGTAGAAAGACTTTTACGAAAGCCGATATCGCTCAAGTGAGGTAACGGTCTCGCCCCACCATAACCTCTAATGCGATAACGACCGCTTTGCGATTTAACCGCAATGTCTTCTTGCACCTTGGGATTCCAATACGAAGAAATCCCTGAAAATGAGTTAAAGGGAATGCTTCGCATGGGGCGCTCTGGGGTGCCGTAACGAAGCTTCTTCCCGGCGTTCACTACCTTCGAAAAACTTTTGGGCGCTGAAATGTCGTAACGGTCCAGAAACTCGCGAATCGAATCGATTTCGTCGGAGGCAATATCCGTAAGCATTGCATCGGAGCCAAGATCCTGCACTTTGCCGGCAATGAAGATCTCTCCGGCAGACATATCCTCGCCGACGCGCTCGCCGGAGTCGCCAAGAATAAGAATACGGCCTCCGTACATCATGTAGCCCGCCATGAAGTTGGCGTTTCCAACGCAGCACAGAGTGCCCGCCTTCATCACTTGCCCGGCGCGCGAACCCATATTGCCCTTGATAACAATCTCGGCGCCTCGGATCGCTACACCGGGGATCGCTCCGGCGTTACCGCCGACGACGACAGATCCTGAGTACATGTTGTCGCCAACGCCCCATCCGACGTTGTGTGTCACGGTGAAATGCGCCTGATCAGTCAGTCCAGCACAAAAATAACCCGCCGACCCCTTAACCGTGACGCGAATTGGCGCCGTGAGACCGACGCCAATATGATGCCGGGCGTCAGGGTTGAGGACTTCTACATCCTCACCGGCTTCGCCTAATTTACGTAGCTGCTCGTTCGCCTCGCGAACACTCAGTTCGGCTAAATCGAGCGTGACCATGTGGCATAGGTTCCGGGTGCGGGTTCACGGGTATTGAGGGCCCGTCCAGGGAACAGCCGATTCAGAGAGACTTCCTCTGAAGCAATGGCCACCAGATCATCATCTTCGTACATGATCATCGGCTTCGCTGCGAGCCGATCTTTGGCGTAACCGATCTCGTCCTTGGTCGAGACGAGGAATGAGAACGTGCCGTCAAGGTCATCGATCGATGTCGCAAGGGCATCCTCCAGCTTGATCCCCTGCGCAAGCTTATCGGCGAGATACACGGCGATAAGCTCACTGTCGTTATCGGTTGTGAATTCGAAGCCACGCTGCTCAAGCCGGCGACGCATCTTCCAGTAGTTGGTGATCTGACCATTGTGGACAATGGCCACGTCAGCAAATCCCGTCGCCCAGAACGGATGAGAGGCCTCAGGCTTGACGTCACTCTCCGTCGCGAGTCGGACATGGCCCAGACCATGCGTGCCGCGAAACTGATTCACGTGATACCGATCGTCGACGTCATGCGCGCTGCCGATATCTTTAACAATCTCAAGGCTCGTCCCGATTGAGATCACCTTTGCGGCGTGCTCCATTTCATAAGAAAGTTTTTGCACATCACCGTCATAATGAATCGTCACTCGATAGTTATCGCCGGCCTGCGCCTCCTCCTCTATTTCTGCCCCAAGATCAGTGAGCCGTCCGCGAATCGAAGCGATGGCGCCCTCTCGGTCTGCCGACGCCTCGGGATCAATAAAGAATCGCAGTTTCAGACGTCCCGCCGGCTCTGGCGCGTAAAGAGCAAACCCGGTTGAATCGGGGCCGCGATGCTGGCACCCATCAAGCATTCGAATAAGCGCATCGCCCGTGTCAAATGCGTTATTACCACGGTACATCACGCCTGCAATGCCACACATAAAGGTTCTCGAAATAGTCGGTTAGGGCCAAACGAAGAGCGTACGCTTTATCTCGTCATACTTCAATGCTGCGAAAAAAAGTTTCCCATGAGGAAAGTTATTTCTCAAAAAATACCCGGCTAACGCCGGGTATTCTGTTTCGAGTGCGGGCTCTATCAGAAAAGGCCTTCAATCTGCCCGTCTTTGTTCACAAAGATGCTGTTCGCAGCCGGTACTCGAGGGAGGCCAGGCATCGTCATTATCTCGCCACAGATTGCGACCACGAACTCAGCGCCCGCGGAGAGTCGCAACTCCCGGATGGGCACCACATGACCTGATGGCGCGCCCAGGAGATTCGGATCCGTCGAAAAACTGTACTGAGTTTTTGCCATACAAACGGGAAAATGACTGTAGCGTTCCTCGAATTCTTCAAACTGTCCGCGCACCTTCTTATCCGCAATAATGTCCTCTGCGCCATAGATCGTTCGAGCCACGGTCCGTACCTTCTCCCAGAGAGACAGATGATCATCGTAGAGGGGTCGGAACTGAGAACTGCCCGAATCGGCGATCTTCGCCACATGAGCCGCTAACGCCTCGGTACCCGCACCACCGTCTGCCCAGTGACTGCACTCAAACACTTCGGTCCCAAATTTTGCGCAGTAGTCTCGAATAGCCTGAATCTCCGCCGGTGTATCGGACACGAATTTATTGATCGCGACTACCGCAGGCACACCAAACTGACCGATATTGCGCAGATGTCTCCCCAGATTCTCTAGGCCATCGACCAACGCGCCGACGTTCTCCGAGTTGAGGTCACTCTTCGCGACACCGCCATGCATCTTGAGGGCGCGGGCCGTTGCCACAAGCACCACGGTATCGGGCTTAAGGTTAGCCTTACGACATTTGATATCGAAAAACTTCTCCGCGCCGAGATCAGCCCCGAAACCTGCCTCCGTTACCACATAGTCGGCCAGTTTCAGCGCGGTCTTGGTCGCGCGCACCGAGTTACACCCGTGCGCAATGTTGGCGAACGGACCGCCATGAATGATGGCCGGATTATTCTCGAGGGTTTGAACCAGGTTGGGCATGAATGCATCACGCAACAGCGCCGTCATCGGACCCTCAGCCTTGAGGTCTCTGGCGTGAATGGGTTCACGCGCCCGGGTGTACCCAATAATGATATTTCCAAGCCGACGCTGCAGATCCTCAAGATCCTCTGCCAAGCAGAAGATCGCCATAATCTCTGATGCCACCGTAATATCGAAACCACCCTCTCGAGGAAAGCCGTTCGCTACACCCCCAAGCCCTACCGTGATCTCCCGCAAGGCCCGATCATTCATATCAACAACGCGGCGCCAGGTAACGCGGCGAAGATCGATACCGAGCTCATTGCTCCAGTAGATGTGGTTCTCCACGAGCGCTGCCAGCAGATTGTGTGCCGCGCCGATCGCATGAAAGTCACCTGTAAAGTGGAGGTTGATGTCCTCCATGGGCACTACCTGAGCGTAGCCGCCGCCTGCTGCACCCCCCTTCATGCCAAAGCAAGGGCCTAACGACGGCTCACGAAGACAGATCAATGCGTTCTTCCCAATTCTGTTGAGTCCGTCACCAAGACCCACAGTTGTCGTTGTTTTTCCCTCACCGGCTGGCGTGGGAGAAATGGCAGTAACGAGAATGAGACGGCCGCTCTTTTTGTCCTGTAGCGACTGTATGAAGTCATTACTTATCTTGGCCTTGGTAGGCCCGTAGGTCAGCAGCGATTCCTGGGGAATTCCTAATTTGTCGCCTATCTGACCAATCGGCAGCGTGCTCGCCGCTCGTGCGATCTCGATATCACTAGCTACTTTTTTCATTCGAAAGGACTCCTTTGGAAATTCAAACGCTCGGCGTTTTACGGCAGGAAACGCTTAAGTGAGACTTACCCCACACTCTGATCGTCCCGCCCTGTAGACGAGAGCGAAGTCTACGTGATGCATAAGCGATTGTCTCGAAGGTCGCGACTATCACACGATAAACGCTCCCCTTTTTTCAGCCGCACGCGGGCCCGGTTTAAACTAGCAGTATGTCGCCAGAGCGAAAAGGACCGATCGTACGCTGCGGGCAACTCGTGAAGCGATTCGGAACGCTTCGGGCAGTTGACGAAATTAGTTTTGAGATTCCTGAAGGCATCTGTTTTGGGATATTGGGTCCAAATGGTGCCGGCAAAACCACCACCCTACGCATGCTTCTGGGGCAGTCTCCCCGCAGCAGCGGGACGCTGGAGGTCTTCGGTCAGGACATTGATTACGGCCGGCGATACATACGACAGCGCACTGGCATCGTGCCCCAGGCAGATAACCTGGATCCGGATTTTACGGTTGCTGAGAACCTTTCGATGTACGGAAGCTACTTCCGCCTGGATCATCAAACGGTTCAGAAACGGATTCCTGAGCTGCTCTCGATGGTTGAGCTGCTCGTGCGCGCGGATGATCGAATCAGCACCCTGTCGGGCGGCATGAAAAGACGCCTCACCCTCGCAAGGGCCCTGGTCAACAATCCTGACCTGTTGGTTCTTGATGAGCCTACGACAGGGCTGGATCCTCAGGCGCGTCATATGATTTGGTCACTGGTGCATAGGCTTAAGCGCGACGGTCGGACCATCCTGTTGACCACTCACTACATGGAGGAAGCCGAACGCCTGTGCGATGAATTGATCATCGTAGATTCCGGGAAACTCATAGCGCAGGGCAGTCCCGACGCGCTGATTCGCCAACATTGCGAGAGCGATGTCCTTGAAATCCGAGGCGTGGGGACAGACTTCAAGATGAACAAGCTCCCGGAGAGCTTTCGCTCGGAATTCAGTGGAGACAGCGCTTATCTCTATTCCAACGACTCGCACGCGTTGCTCGCGTATGCGGCAAACATGGGTGAGACCACAGCACTGCATCGCAAGACCGGTCTTGAAGATGTTTTTCTGCGCCTCACCGGCAGAGGCTTGCGCGGATGACGCCCTATCGTCCCCCTCGTATCCGGCTTGAGGCGCTCGCGGTATGGCGACGCAATGCCCTCGTCTGGCGACGCCTGATGGCTGCAAGCCTGCTGCTGCACTTTGGGGAGCCCTTGCTCTATCTGCTCGGGATTGGCTACGGACTGGGCCGCTTCGTGGGGGAGATCGATGGCATGGCCTACTTCACGTTTCTCGCTTCAGGCTTTGTGGCCTGGTCGGCAATGAATGTGGCAAGCATGGAATCGATGTGGTCGGTGTACACCCGGATGGTGCCGCAACAGACCTACGAAGCTATTCTGGCAACGCCGGCTGAAGTCGACGATATTGTCATCGGCGAGCTTCTCTGGTGTGGCACAAAAAGTCTTGTGAGCGGAAGCGCAATCCTCGCCGTCGCCGCGATACTTGGCGCTGTGCAGGACTGGACCGCCCTTCTTGTCATTCCGGTCATCTTTTTAACGGGCTTATGTTTTGCCGCTCCGGGCTTAATCGTGACCGCATACGCCCGGGCGTATGAGTACTTCAACTTTTATATGACGCTGTTCATGACGCCGATGTTCATACTCTGCGGCGTCTTTTACCCCATCAGCACTCTGCCGGCACCCATGCAGATTGCTGTCCAGTTTCTGCCGTTGACCCACGCTGTCGCCATTATCCGCCCCTTGATTGTTGGCTCCCCGGTAGAAAATCTGTGGCTCCACCTCGGTGCGCTCGTACTTTTTGGCGTTATTTGCGCCTGGATCGCTGCCATCCTCGTTCGTCGACGACTTGTGCAGTAAATCGAGCGCGATTCAGACCGGGACAAAGAGCGCTCGCCCGTCCGCAACATGCTGGCGAATCGGATGTCCAATTAAGCGAGAGAAATTTTCTTCATTGGCGACCACCTCGGTGGGTCCACTGAGGCTTTCCCCATCTCCAAGCAGGCAGAGCAGATGATCACTGAATCTCGTCGCGAGATTCAGATCATGCATCACCATCACGACGACTTTCTTTTGCGTCCGCCATTGGCGCAGCAGATCCGTAAGCAGCTGTATCTGGAAATGTAAATCCAAATGATTCACGGGTTCATCGAGCAGTACCACCCGGGTATCCTGAACCGCAAGCGCAGCCAACTCAATTCGCCTTCGCTCGCCGCCCGAGAGCACGCCAAATTGTTGATCGATAAGATGCGCAATCGCATGATCGCGCGCAACGCGCTCGATTATTTGTTCGTCTTTCCGCTCTACTCCCTGCCACCGGCCAATCCAGGGATGGCGCGCGTTCACGAGCAGGTCATGTCCTGTGAGAGACGACAGATCATCCGAATGCTGAAAAAGAATTCCGATTTGCTGAGCACGCGCCCGACCTGAAAGGCGGCTTATATCCACGTCATCGATCGCAACAGAACCCGAGGCGCACGGCGCAAGCCCCGCCAGGGTGTGCAATAAAGTAGTTTTTCCGACGCCGTTTCGACCGAGAACGGACCAGACCTCGCCGGGCTTTATGGTCACATTAAGGTCCTCACAAACCCGTGTCGCGGCGACCGTAACAGACAAACCGCGGGCCTCAAGATGACTCATGAGTGTGACTGCCTGACGCTTCTTTGGAGCAAGAGGAGAAAGATGGGAATCCCGACAAAGGCAGTGATGACACCCGCCGGGAGCTGCTGAGGTGCGAAAAGTACTCGCGCCAGCAGTTCAGCAAAAACCAGAAGCGCACCGCCTGCGAGAACAGAACATGGAATGAGAATCCTGTGATCCGAACCCACCAGAAGCCGCATCATGTGAGGCACGACAAGACCGATAAATCCGATGGGACCCGCCAGGGTTACCGCGGCAGCGGTCAGGACGCTGGCGGCTAAGAGGACGGCGAGACGTAAGCCCTTTGTAGGCAAACCCAAAGAACGAGCACGCAAATCACCCTGTGCGAGCAAATTAAGGTCACGGGAGAATATAAAACTCAACAACAGCGCGAGGAAGACGACGCCGCTACGCCACCAACCCGGCGCTTGGGGCTGTAAATCGCCCATGAGCCAAAACAGCATTCCCTGTATCTGTCGTGCCTCGCTTATGGACAGTAAAAAACTGATGAGCGCGCCCCACCCGGAGGCGAGCACGATACCCGTCAGCAGTAAACGCGATGAACTCCAATCACCGGGGCCGCGAACCAGCAGCAGGAGCAATCCCATCGACAAAAGCGCGCCGGCGCCGGCCGCAACGGGGACCACACTGTAGGGCATGCCCAATATCAGTACGAGAAGCACCATCACCGCGGCCCCACCTGAAGTGCCGAGCACATAAGGATCGGCGAGCGGATTGCGAAGCAACACCTGCATGAGAGCGCCGGCCAGCGCTAAGCCGCCTCCGACCACCAGAGCACTCAAGGCGCGCGGCAACCGAAGGTCAAGCACCACAGCAGTCGCCATCGGACTGCCCTTGCCCATCAGCGCGGCGAAAAATTCTGACCACCCGATGACTACGCTTCCAATCTTTAAAGAGGCCGCCAACGCTACGGCACACAGAAGTAGTA
>Ga0255772_10002262_pt1 | contig 18876 bp, 15 predicted proteins | sample 071ome_34_FD_179970 | JGI IMG/M metagenome (GOLD analysis project Ga0255772, IMG submission 179970) | Coastal salt marsh microbial communities from the Groves Creek Marsh, Skidaway Island, Georgia - 071411BT metaG (version 2) | ecosystem: Environmental > Aquatic > Marine > Intertidal zone >...
GTGCGGGTCAATGTCGGCCGCTGGATCGCCGGCGACGAACTGATCGGCCCCGTCGACGTCGGCGCCGGCTACTAGGGTGCGCTGATGCTCGACCACGTGTTCACCGACGCCATTGGGGCGTTGCGCGACGCCTTCGAGCAGGCCCGGCTGGAGCGGCAGGCCTTCGAGGAACGCTTCCAGAGCGACGTCCTTCTCGGCGATCTGATGTGGCAGACCTCCTACGGGCTACCCGGCGAAGGGCAACCGCCCAGGGTGCAGGCCGACATCACTTGCAGTTGGCCGACCTGGAGTCAGACCGCCTACCGCAGCTGGTACGTCGAGGAGGAGTTCACCGAGCCGCCGCGCATCGAGATTGAGATCGTCCTCCGACGGCAACGCCTCACCGAAACACCCGATCCCAGCATGGTGCTCAATTCCCTTCCCCTCGAGTCACCACCCATCGGACGCGACCCACTCACCCGAAGCGGCCCCACGGTCGAATCCATTTATGGCGCTGACCTCTCCGATCCCGAGTTCGCCATCGAAATCAGCTACGCGGGCTCGTATGAGCTCGACGAGGATCGGCTCGCCGACGGCAGCTCGCTCGACGACGACTTCGGTGCGCTCGGCGGTTGGATCGCGGCCACGCTTGTGTGCGTGGGCGATGTCGCCCTCGCCGAGAACTAGGCCAGCCCCCGCCGCACCGGGTTGAGGTCGTCGAACTCCGGCTCGCGCTTCTCCATCTGGGCCTGGAACGACTCCATCATGTCCCGGGGCTGGAACATGCCGGTCTGCCAGGTGGCGATCTGGTTGAGCGAGTCCGCCACCGAATGATCTCGGGCGTAGACGATCGACTGCTTCGACCCGTAGACCGCAAGCGGTGACTTCGAGGCGATACGGCCAGCGATGCCGAGCACGTCCTCGAGCATGGTGGCCTGGTCGGCGTACACCTCGTTGACGAGCCCGACCTCCTTGGCTCGCTTCGCCAGCATGCGGTCGCCGGTGAAGGCGAGTTCGCGGACGATGCCGTCCGGGATCAGCTTCGGGAGGCGCTGCAAGGTCCCGACATCGGCGGTCATACCGATGTTGATCTCCTGGATGCAGAACCAGGCATCCTCGGTGGCGTAGCGGCAGTCGGCTGCCGTCACCATGTCGACGGCGCCGCCGACGGCGCCACCCTGAATCGCCACCAGGACGGGCATGCGGGCCTCCTCCAGTGCCGAGAATGAGCGTTGGAGATGCATGGCGTTCGTGCGGAGGTTGGCTCGCTGACGCCCCACCTCGTTGCTGACGCCGCCGGAGGCACCGTCCGAACCTTCGGTCAACACGTCGCCGCCGGTGAACACCGACAGGTCCATACCGGCGCTGAAGTGCTTGCCGGTCGAGGAGATCACGACACAGCGCACCCGGCCTGAGTCGCTCATCTCGTCGATGATCTCCGGCAGTTCCGACCAGAAGGCCGGAATCATCGTGTTGAGTTCGTCAGGGCGCGAGAGGATCACGTGGGCGACGCCCTCGCTCTCCTCGATCTCGAAACAGGTGTATCCCATGACCGAAAGGCTACGGGATCAGGCCTCGGCGTTCCCCATCGCTGTGGCAGCAGCGGCCTCATGCATCGACTGCGCCTTCTCCTCGAAGTTCTCTTCTTGGAGGTCGTACTCGAGGAACTCGTCCCCGGTGTCGGGCATGTGTTCGAACTCGATCACGCCAATCTCCGTGAACTTTTCGCGCAGCCAGCCCTCGCCGGCGTCGAGCAGACCGAGCTTGCGACAGTTCGGGACGATCTTGGAGAACAGCATCCGCTGGAAGACCTTGGTCTCCTCCGGAGCGTTGAGGAGTCGCTCGCACATGACCCGGCTGTCGACCCCCATGTACTCCCAGACTTCCTGCTGCAGGAAGCGGTCACGCATGCGCAGGGCGGCCTCGAACGCGAACTCCTGGCGGTGCTGGATCTCGGCGAGGGTCATGTCCTGGTACACCTCCTGGAGGCTCAGAACACCGAAGGCCACGTGACGGGCTTCGTCGCTCATGATGTAGCGAAGCATCTTCTTCAGCAGCGGCTCCTCGGTGAGGTCGTGCATGAAGCCGAACGCCGCCAGCGCCAGACCCTCGACCATGATCTGCATGCCCAGGTAGGTCATGTCCCAGTCGGAGTCGTTGATGATGTCGTCGAGCAGCAGCCGCAGGTGCGGGTTGACCGGGTAACCACCATCGAGCTTTTCGTTGAGATACCTGGCGAAGGCCTCGACGTGGCGGGCCTCGTCGACGGTCTGCTGAGCGGCGTAGTACTTGGCGTCGATCCACGGAACGGTCTCGACGATTTTGGCGGTGCACAGCAACGCGCCCTGCTCACCGTGCATGAACTGGCTGAGGCGCCACTTGGCCGACTGGAGACCGAACTCACGCCATTCCTTGTCGCCCCACGAGTAGAGCGGCGAATCGGGATCCTCCACGTTGGACGGATCCATCTGGAGTTCGAGCTGGAGGTTGAGCGCCTCGTAGGGGTCAACCTCGATCGACCAGTCGAGATCGGTGGTGGCGTTCCACTGACTGGTCTTGGATTTCTCGTAGAGCTTGTCGAGCTTGGCCCGCTCACCCTTGTCGTAGTTCCAGGTGAAGATCGCGTCGGCGTTGTCCTGCACGAGGTGGATCAGCTCATCAGGATTGTCGTTCGCTTGCGCGATCTCCATGATGCGATCGACGTCGTTGGCGTCGTCGAAGTTGTTGCGCTCGGCGATGGTCATGACAGGTCCTCGTGGTCAGGTTCAGGGTCGATGGGGGCAGGGTCGGTGGCGGGCAGGGCCGCCGTGACCAGCCGATCGATGACGGTGTTCCACTCGTCGGCGTCGGCGGTCGGTTTCTCGATGGCACCCATCACCACGAAGCCGAGCGAGATTGCCTGGCACAGGGTGAGGATGGCGCGGGTGGAGAGCGTCGGGTCGATGATGCCGGCGTCCTTGCCGTTGTCGATCAGGGCAGCAAGGTGAGATTCCTCGTCGGCCATACGGTCATGCAGGGTCGTGCGGAAGACCGGATCACGTCGGGCCATCACCAAGGCTTCGAGCATGAGTGCGTCGCCGCTGAACTCCCGATGCATGAGGTCGGCACCGAGCGAACCGAGTACATCGGCTGCGCTGGCGCCAGGACCCGCGGCGAGGAGTTGGGCGATCTGTTGCATCAACACGACGTCGAGGGCGTCGAGGAGGAGTTCCTGCTTGCCTTCCCAGCGGTTGTAGATCGCGCCGGTCGTCAGCCCGGCGCGACGGGCGATCAACGCCACACCGGCCTTCTCGATACCGCGCTCGGTGAACACCTCGATCGCGGCCGTAAGCAGGCGGTCGGTGATGTCGTCGCTGGTGTGGAGCGCGTCGGTGGGAGCCATTCCCTCTGACAATAACGATGATTATCCGAATGTCAAGCGGCCGGGGCGGTCGACCGGTCGATGCGGTTCAGATCAGCGAGCTGAGCTGCACATGAGGGCGCGGACCCATGTGCGTGATGACTTCGCCCGCCGCGATCGACCCGAGCTCGGCACACCGCTCGAGGGGCACGCCGAGCGAGAGACCGTAGATAAAGCCTGAAGCGAACAGATCGCCGGCACCCGTGGCATCGACCACACGCTCGACGGGGGTGGCGGGAACATCGAACCGCTCGCCGTTTGCAAGCACGACCGACCCCTCGGCACTTCGGGTCAGCGCCGCGACCTCCACCATGCCCGCGATCTGCCGGGCTGCGGCATCGAAGTCGTCGGTCTCGAACATCGAGCAGACCTCGGCGTCGTTGGCGAAGACCAGATCGACTCGGTCGTCGAGCAGATCCATCCATTCGTCCCGGTGCCGGTCAACACAGAACGAGTCGCTGAGCGTCAACGAGACGATGCGTCCGGCGTCGGAGGCGATCGTCATGGCGTGACGGATCGCGTCCTTTGCCTCGTCACGGTCCCAGAGATACCCCTCGCAGTACGTGATGGCGGCCGACTCGACGATCTCCTGATCGATATCGCCGGGGTTCAGGAAGGCCGAGATACCGAGAAAGGTGTTCATCGTCCGCTCGCCGTCGGGCGTGACCTGGATGAGCGAGCGGGCGGTCGGTTCACCGTCGGTGGCGAACGGCACGTCAAACCCCACACCGCCGTTGCGGGTGTCGTGGGCGAAGACCTCGCCAAGCTGGTCGTCACGGACCTTGCCGATGTAGGTCGACCGGCCGCCGAGGCTGGCGACACCGGCCATCGTGTTGGCCGCCGAGCCGCCCGAGGTCTCGATACCGGGTGGCATTGCGGCATAGAGCGATGTCGCCCGCTCCGTATCGATGAGGGTCATCGCTCCCTTCACCAGACCATGCCGATCGAGAAAGTCCTCCGGGACCGTCGAGATCACGTCGACGATGGCGTTGCCCACCCCGACGACATCGAGGGCAAGATCGGGATTCGCGCGCAACTCAGGCTCCAACCGCAGGTGAACCCGGGCAGGCTAGCGCTCCGGACACCCGGCGAGCGGCTGCTCAGGCGACCTCATCGTCGGTCTCGCCGTCTCGCTAGCCTCCACTCCGTGACCGATCCACGCCTCCCCCGCCTCGCCATTCCGTCCGCCTACCGGCTCGAGCTGGCACCGGACCTCGACGCCCACACGTTCACCGGCACCGTCGAGATCGATGTCGAGATCCTCGAGCCGACCACGCGCCTCGTGCTCAACAGCATCGAACTGACGATCCACTCGGCGTCGGTCGTGATCGACGGCACCGCCCACACGGCCGCCACCACGCTCGACGACGAGACCGAGCGGCTCACGCTCACCCTCGACGGCGAGGTCGCCGCAGGCCCTGCCACCGTGCAGGTGACGTTCGACGGCACACTCAACGATCAACTTCACGGCTTCTATCGGTCGACGTACACCGCCGACGACGGCACCGAGCACACGATCGCCACCACCCAATTCCAGTCGACCGACGCTCGTCGTTGCTTCCCGTGCTGGGACGAGCCCGAGTACAAGGCGACCTTCGAGACAACGCTGATCGTCGATGCCGACCATCTTGCCGTCACCAACACGAGCGAAGTCGCCGAGACCACGCTCGACGACGGACGTCGCCGCATTCAGTACGCCCCGACGATGGTGATGTCGACCTACCTCGTCGCTTTTGTCGTCGGGCCGTTGGAGGCCACCGAACCGATCCATGCGGGCGGTGTGCCCATCCGCGTCGTCCACCGCCCCGGTCAAGGCGACCGCACCTCGTTCGCCCTCGATGTCGCCGCCGCAGCCCTCAACTGGTTTGCCGACTACTACGCAATCCCCTACCCCTCCGACAAGGTCGACCTGATCGCCATCCCCGACTTCGCGTTCGGCGCGATGGAAAACCTCGGCTGCGTGACGTTCCGCGAAGTGTTGTTGATCATCGACCCTGGCGACGCAAGCCAGCCCGAACTCCAACGGGCCGCCGACGTCATCAACCATGAACTCGCCCACATGTGGTTCGGCGATCTCGTCACGATGCAGTGGTGGGAGGGGATCTGGTTGAACGAGGCCTTTGCCACGTTCATGGAGACGAGCTGCAGCGACGCCTACCGGCCCGACTGGCGAGTCTGGGACACGTTCGCGCGGGCCCGATCGGCAGCGTTCGACGTCGATGCCCTCGCCTCGACCCGCCCGATCGAGTTCCCGGTGGTCACCCCCCAAGAAGCCGAGGGGATGTTCGACCTCCTCACCTACGAGAAGGGCGCCTCCGTCGTCCGCATGCTCGAGCAGTACCTCGGCGCCGAGGTCTTCCGCGACGGTGTGCGCCACTACCTCGACACCCACTCGTACGCGAACACCGAAACCACCGACCTGTGGGCCTCGCTCGAAACGATCTCGGGCCAGCCGGTGCAGTCGCTGATGCACAACTGGATCTACCAGGGCGGTCATCCCATCATCACCGCCACCGCCACCCCGCATGGCCTTCGAGTCGAGCAGCGGGCGTTCACCCTCGATCGTGATGTCGCCGACGACCGAACCTGGGCGGTACCGCTGGTCATCCGTCACGACGGTGAGACCACCTCGGCGCTGCTCACCGAGCGGTCGATGCTGCTCACCGGGATCACCGGCACCCCCACCACCGTGAACGCCGGCGCCGCTGGCTTCTTTCGCACCGCCATCGATGAGGCGATCGTCGCCGAACTCGAAGCCAATGGCCCCGGCGACCGCACCCCGACCGAACGCCACGGTCTTGTCGACGATGCGTGGGCGCTCACCGTGGCCGGCTCGCTGTCGGCTGTCGACTTCCTGCGCCTCGCCCGAGCGCTTGCTGGCGAGGACGACCTCAACGTGTGGCAGGCCCTTGCGACCGGGCTGCACGGTCTCGACCGCCTCGTCGAGGGCTCCGCCGCCGACGTCCTCGCCGGCACCATCCGCGAACTCGCCGGTCCGGCACTCGCCTCCATCGGTTTCGAGCCGGGTGCCGGCGACGACGACCGCACGCTCGAACTCCGGGCCACGCTCGTGCGCCTTCTCGGCACGGCCGGAAACGACGCCGAGGTGATCGCCGCCGCAAAGGGTGCGGTCGACCACGCTGAAGCGTCACTCGGCGCCGCCGCACTCACCGTCGTCGCCCACCACGGTGGACAGGCCGAGTACGACACGATCCGCGCCGCCTGGCTTGATGCGACCGATCCCGTCACCGAGATCCGCAACCAACGAGCGCTCGCCGGCTTCCGCTCGGTGGAACTCGTCGAGCAACTTCTCGGCGACATCGCCGACGGCACCGTGCGAACCCAGGACGCCCCGTACCTGATCGCCCGTGCACTCGGGGGTCGAACGGTCGCCCGACGGGTTTGGGATTTCGTCACCACCAATTGGGACGATCTTGACGAACGCTTCCCGTCGAACTCGATCCCACGCATGCTGTCCGGGGTCACGGCTCTCGACGAACCCGACCTCGTCGAGGCGGTCGCGTCCTTCCTCGACGACCACCCGATCCCGCAGGCCGGAAAGCAGGTCGACCAACACCTCGAACGTCAGCGCATCAACGCCGCATTCCGGGCCCGAGAGGCCGAGCGGTTGACGGCCTCGCTCCTCGACGAAGCCTGATCGCCGAGACACGCGCACCGAACCCACCAGTGCGCAGCGAGATCAGTCGACCCCGGTGTCAGGAGCTTCCGACAGCGCGTGACCCATACGGGTTCGCTTCGTCTCGAGGTACTTCTCGTTCTCCGGGTTCGACGCGATCTCGACCGGCACTCGGTCGACGATCTCGAGCCCATAGCCATCGAGGCCGGTGAGCTTCGCCGGGTTGTTGGTCATGATGCGGAAGCGGCTCACACCGAGATCGGCGAGCATGTTCGCTCCCACGCCGTACTCCCGGGAGTCGACCGGAAGACCCTGCGCCGCGTTGGCCTCGACCGTATCGAGCCCCTGATCCTGTAGGGCATAGGCACGCATCTTGTGACCGATGCCGATGCCGCGGCCCTCGTGACCCCGGAGGTAGATGAGAACGCCTCGACCCTCATGGGCGATCTTCTGGAGGGCCAGATCGAGCTGGGGTCCGCAGTCACAGCGGAGGCTGCCGAGAATGTCGCCGGTGAGACACTCGCTGTGGACCCGCACGAGCGGCGGGTCGCCGCCGTCGACATCGCCCATGACGAATGCGATGTGATCGACTCCATCGAGCACCGAACGGTAGGCGTGGCACATGAAGTCGCCGTGCTTGGTCGGCACCCGGGCCACGCCCATCTGCTCGACCAGGATCTCGCTCTTGCGCCGGTGACGGACGACATCGGCGATCGAAACGAGCGGCAGGTCGTTGTCGGCGGCGAACGCCGCTGCGTCGCGGAGCGGCATCATGTCGCCGGTGGCGCTCACGAGGTCGGCCACGACCCCGACCGGACTGAGACCGGCGAGACGACACAGGTCGACCACCGCTTCGGCGTGGCCGGCCCGTTTCAGCACGCCGCCCTCTCGGGCCCGCAGCGGGAAGACGTGGCCAGGACGAGCAAAATCATCGGCGGCAACCTCGGCGCGGGCCAGGGCGGCGATGGTTCGAGCCTGATCGGCCGGCGAGGATCCAGTGGTGTTGCCATCGACGAGGTCGACCGAGACGGTGAACGCTCCACGACCGGTGGCTTCGTCCTCGGCGACCATGAGGTCGAGCTCGAGCTCGTCTGCCCGATCGACCGACATCGGGACGCCGATGAGGCCGGTCACCCGGCGACTCAGCCAGATGAGCTTCTCGGTATCCATGAACTGGGCGGCCCCGGCCAGCGCTCCCGTGGCTGTTTCGGAGTCATCGTCGACGACCACGATCAGGGATCCAGCAGCGATCGCGTCGAGCGAGGCGGAGATGGAAGCGAAGTCAGGCATGGGGGCTCTTCACGGTGTGGGGCGGACCAGACGCTCGACATACTTGGCGAGCACGTCGGCTTCAAGGTTGACGGTATCGCCGACGCTGCGCCGGCCCATCGCCGTCACGGCGAACGTGTGCGGGATGATCGCGATGGAGAAGGTGGAGGGGGTGACCGCTGCGACGGTGAGGCTAATGCCGTCGACGGCGATACTTCCCTTTTCAACGACATAGTTCGCAAGCTCGGACGGCAGCGTGAAGGTGAATCGCCAGGAGCCATCGTCGAGTTCCTCGATCGATTGCACCTCACCCGTGCCGTCGACGTGACCCTGGACGACATGCCCGCCGTAGCGGCCGTTGGCGGCAAGTGGACGCTCGAGGTTGACCGGATCACCGGGCGCAAGACTCCCGAGGTTCGTACGATCCATCGTTTCGGGCACGGCGTCGGCGGACCACCAGTCGTCGCCCCAATCGACGACGGTCAGACAGCACCCGTTCACGGCGATCGACGCCCCCATCTCCACGTCCTCGAGCACGGTCGACGCCGCGATCGTCACGCGGGCACCCTCACCGACAGGCGCGACCGAGCGGATGGTGCCGACCTCTTCGACCAAACCGGTGAACATCGATCCAGGCTTCTTTCTGCTGATGGGTTGGGTCAACTCGACATGCGTCGCAACACCGCTCGGGCGTCGTCGATATCGACCTTGAGTTGTTCGGACAGCTGTTCAAGCCCGTTGAACTTGCGCTCGCTCCGGAGGAAATCGACAAAGGAAACGGCGACTTCCTCGCCGTACAGATCACCCTCGAAATCGATGAGATGCGCCTCGAGCAGCGACTGCTCGGCGTGCTCGTAGAACGTGGGGCGACGACCGATGTTGATCGCGCACGGGTGGCGCTCACCGTTCTCACGAGTGCACCAACCGGCGTACACCGCATCGGCCGGCCACGCCATCACCTTCGGCACCGGGATGTTCGCCGTGGGGAACCCGATCTGACGACCTCGCTGATCTCCTGCCTCGACAACGCCTCGAACCTCGTAGGGGCGACCGAGCATCGAGGCGGCATAGGCGACATTGCCTCCGGCGAGCGCTCGCCGGATCTTGGTCGACGACACCGGCTCCCGAGCCTCGTCGTCGTGACGGATCAATTCGAGTGGGTGAACCTCGAAGCCGAACTCCTCACCCATCCGGGCCATACCGTCGACGTCGCCGGAGCGACCTGCACCGAAGTGGAAGTCCTCGCCGACGACGATCGCCTTGGCATGCAGGGCCTCCACGAAGACCTCCTGCACGAAGACCTCAGGGGGTGTTGCCGCCCGGTCCTCATCGAAGGAGATCAGGTACACGCAGTCGATGCCCTGCGCCTCGATCAGCTCGAGTTTCTGGTCGAGCGTCGTGAGCAGCTTCGGCGCGTTCTCCGGACGGACCACGTGGGCCGGATGGCCGTCGAACGTCACGACCGCTGAACGGACCCCGAGGCGGTCGGCGGCGACTCGGACCTGCCGGAAGACCTCCTGATGGCCCAGGTGCACACCGTCGAACACGCCGATCGTGGCTGCAACAGCGACGTCGTCGGCCAGTCGATCACGGCGGTCGTGCAGGAGTTCCATGGCGCCTCAGGGTCGGGGGATCTGAAGAAACGCTACCGGGGGATCACCACGGTCGGTTTCCCACCCTGGGGATGCGATTCGTACACCGCCAGGAGCAGGCCATCTTCGCCCAGCACCGCCCACGGACCCACACCGGAGACCCCCAGCTGTTCGAGCGGAAGGACACGGCCGTGGCCCACCAGCACGGCAGTGTCATCGTCGACAATGGCCGAGTCGAGGTGCTGAACCGCTGTAGAGATCGGCAAGAGCGTCGGGGACTCGATCGTCCCGGCATCATCGAGCGTGAAACCGCCCACCGACGTGCGCCGCAACGAGCGCAGATGTGCACCCCCGCCAAGCGCAGTGCCGAGATCAGCAGCCAACGAGCGGATGTAGGTCCCCGACGAGCAGTCGACGACACAGCGCCACACGCCGCGCGCTCCCTCGACCGACTCGACGTCGAAGCGATCCACCCGCACCGGACGCGGAGGCCGATCGACCTCCTTGCCCTCACGGGCCAGCTCGTGAAGCCGCTTGCCGTCGATCTTAATCGCCGAGACCATCGGCGGCACCTGCATCAGATCCCCGGTGAGGCTGTCGGCAGCAGCCCGCACCTGATCGTCGGTGACCGCCGACATGTCATAGATGGCGGTGATCTCGCCGGCAGCGTCAAGCGTCGTCGTCTCCGTCCCGAGCACGATCTCACCCTCGTAGCGCTTCGGCAGCTCAGTAAGGAACCGCAGCAGGCGGGTCGCATGCCCCACACCGAGCACCAGCACGCCGGTTGCGTCGGGATCGAGCGTGCCCGAATGGCCGACCTTCCGAGTGCCGATCACCCCGCGGGACTTGGCGACGACATCGTGGCTGGTCCAGCCCGCCGGCTTGTCGATCACGACAACACCGTGCGGGCCGGCGCTACTCGCGTTAGCGCCCATCCTCAGCCTCGCTGGCAGCGCCGGAGTCGAGATCAGGCACCGGTGAGCGCTCGGCCTCCTGGCGCAGGATCTCCTCGATGCGCGCCGCAGATCGCAGCGTCGAGTCCGAGCGGAATTCCAATTCGGGAGCGCGACGCAACTTCGTGCCCTGGCTCACTGCGTGGCGCAGTCGGCCGCGATACTCCTCGAACGCTTCGTCGATCTCGGGATCGCCGTCACGATCGAAGGTCGTGAAGTAGACAACCGCCTTGTGGAGATCACGGTCGACATCGACACCCGTGAGCGAAACGAGTTCGAGCCGTTCATCCTCGATGTACTCGAGTTCGGACGCGATGACCCGACGGATCAACTCGCCCGCTTTGGCTGTGCGCGTGCCCGGAGCGCCGGATCGGTTGTGCCGGCCGCGGCCCTTGCCCATCAGCTGTCGAGGTCTTCGAGGGTGCGCTCGATCTCGCGCTCCTCGTAGGTCTCGATGATGTCGCCGGGGCGCAGATCCTGGAAGTCCGACAGGCCGATGCCGCACTCGTACCCGGCGGCAACCTCACGGGCATCATCCTTGAAGCGCTTGAGCGACTGGACCGTGCCCTTCCAGATGATCGTGCCTTCCCGGATGAAGCGCACCTTGGAGTTGCGGGTGATGACGCCATTGAGGACGTAGCAACCGGCGATCTTGCCGATGCGGGGCACCGAGAAGATCTCGCGCACCTCGGCGTCGCCGGTGACGACCTCTTCGAACTCGGGCGCCAGCAGGCCGACCATCGCCGACTCGATGTCCTCGAGCAGGTGGTAGATGATCTCGTAGGTGCGAATCTCGACCTTCTCGGCATCGGCGAGATCGCGGGCCTTGCGGTCGGGTCTCACGCCGTAGCCGATGATCGTGGCGTTGGCGGTCGCCGCCAACTGGATGTCGTTCTCGGTGATCCCGCCGACACCTCGATGGACGAAGCCGATCTTGACCTCGTCACGCTCCAGCTTCCGGAGCGACTCGGTGAGGGCTTCGAGCGAACCGTTGACGTCGGCCTTGATGATCAGGTTGAGCGTGGCCGCCTCGCCCCGCTGGATCTGGTCGAAGATGTCCTCGAGCTTGGCGCCGCCGGCGAGGGCGTGCGCTTCGCGGCCGAGCGACGACTGACGCTGCCAGTGCTCACGGGTGTCGGCCACCCGGCCGGCCACCTTCTCATTCGGCGCAACGACGAACTCCCGGCCAGCGTCGGCGACCTCGGAGAGGCCGAGGACCTGGACCGGCGTCGACGGGCCGGCTTCCTTGACCTGCTCACCATGATCGTTGATCAGGGCACGGACACGGCCCCACGCCGCACCGGCAACCATCGGGTCACCGACCCGAAGGGTGCCGCTCTGGACGAGGACGGTGGCCACCGGACCCCGACCGATATCGAGGTTCGACTCCAGAACGACGCCCTGGGCTCGGCCCTCGGGAGTCGCACGAAGATCCTCGACCTCAGCGACAAGCAAGATCTGATCCAGCAGTTCATCGATACCGATGTTCTGCAACGCCGAAACCCGCTGGAAGATCGTGTCGCCACCCCACTCCTCGGGAACGAGGTTGTGCTCGGCCACGCCGGCGATCGCCTTGTCGACGTCGGCGTTCTCACGGTCGATCTTGTTGACCGCCACGATGATCGGCACCTCGGCCGCCTTCGCGTGATTGATCGCCTCAATGGTCTGCGGCATGACGCCGTCGTCGGCAGCCACCATCAAGATGACGATGTCGGTGGACTCCGCACCGCGGGCTCGCATCTGGGTGAACGCAGCGTGGCCCGGGGTGTCGATGAAGGTGATCTTCTGGCCGTCGCGCTCGACCTGATACGCACCGATGTGCTGCGTGATGCCGCCGGCCTCACCGTCGGCGACGTTGGCGTTCCGGATGCGGTCGAGCAACAGCGTCTTGCCGTGGTCGACATGACCCATCACCGTGATCACCGGCGGACGCAGCGGCGCGTCGTCGCCTGACTCGTCGTCGATGACGAGCAGCTTTTGGAGTTCGACCTCCTGCTCCTCGCCCGGATCGACCAGACGGATTTCGGCACCGATCTCGGCGGCGAACAGTTCGATCATGTCGTCGCTCAGCGACTGGGTGGCGGTGACCATCTCGCCAGCCTGCATGAGGAATCGGACGACGTCGGCCGCCGTGCGGTTGAGCTTCGGGCCGAGATCGAGCGCAGTCGAGGCCCGCTCGACGACAACCTCGCCCTCGGGGACCGGTGCATCCACCGGCGTGTAGCTCGGCACATCCATCGGCTGAAGTTCTTCGCGGTTGCGACGGCGACGACCCTTGCGGCGGGGCGGGCGCTGACCAGGACCACCCGGACGGCCACCGGGACCGCCACGGCCACCGGGACCACCTGGACCACCGCGGCCACCGGTAGGAGGAGCACCAGCGCCCGGCACGGAATCACGAGGGCCGCTGGGACGACGGCCACCCGGCATCGGGCCGCGAGCCGGCCCACCCGGGCGACCACCGCCGGGTGCGCTGGGACGGCCACCCGGGGGTGGCGGAATCGCCTTGCCCGAAGCGGAACGCGGCGGCGGAGGTGGAGGAATCGGCTTGCCCGAGCCCGAGGTCGGCGGCCGCGTCGACGGATCGACGGCGACCTTCTTGACGACCTTCTTCACGACCTTTTTGACGACCTTCTTCGCCACCGGTGCCGGAGCATCCTCGGGCGCGGTCAGTTTCTTCGGGGGCGCAGCGCTCCCGCTCGAGGAGATCACGCGGGCCGGGGCAGCCGGCGTCTCGGACTCAGGAGCGGTCGGCTCCGTAACCACCGGTTCGGTCGCGACCGTCGGCTCGTCGATGACCGGATCGGGGGCGCCAACGGCTTCCTCGTCGCCGGCATCGTCGGCCGGTGCCTCCACGCTCGCTCCGGCCTTCTTGGCTGCCGCCTTCTTCGTGGCTGCCTTCTTCGTCGCCTTTTTGGCGGCCTTCTTGGTCGACTTCTTGGCTGCCTTCTTCGCCGGTTTCGGCTCCTCGGGCTGCTCATCGCGAACCAGACCCTCACGCTCGGCCTTGCGGCGGACACGGTCGGCCTGCGCGTCGACGATGCTCGAGGAGTGGCTCTTGACGCCGATCCCCAAGGACTCGGCGAGATCGAGCGTCTCGGCATTGGTCATGCCGAGCTCTCGTGCGAGTTCGTAGACGCGGATGTTGTTTGGCACTGAGGCGATTGCCCTTCTGACCCGGTGTTCGCTCTCGAACCCGCCGGATCGCTCACTTGTTCGACGACACAATCTGCGCCGTCAGTGGTCAGTCCTGCTGGCGCGCACGCGCGTCAGGCAGCAATGGCCACGACTTCTGAAGCCTAGCGAGATCATCCGCATCTGCCGCGGTTCGCAGGGCCCGACCGATGGCCTTTCGAGCAATGGCTGCGTCGAGGCATGCCTGATCGAGGCACACATATGCCCCCCGGCCTGGACCTCGCCCACATGCGAGGCCGTCCGGAGTTGCCCGGATCCGCACCAATTCAGCCTGTTCACGGCGCTCACGGCACCCCACACAGGTCCGAATCGGCATCAGAACCGCTATTCGGCCTCGTCGTCGGTAGCCGAGTCGTCGTCCGCCTCGGCGACGGGGCCATCACCGGCCTCGTCCTCGGCGTACTCGTCATCGGTCACAGGAGCCTGGTCGGCCGCAGCCGCCTCTTCTTCCTGCATGGCCAGATAGTCGGCCTCGGAGATCGGGTCGCTGCCATCGGCGGGCTGCCACAAGTTCTCGCCGGTCTCGGGATCCTGGATCCACTCGCCATCGGCCCACTCGACCCCCTCGGCGTACGCCTGCTCCTCGGCGAACTGGGTCTCGGACTTGATGTTGATCCCCCAACCGGTGAGACGAGAGGCAAGACGGGCATTCTGGCCCTCCTTGCCGATCGCCAGCGACAGCTGGAAGTCGGGCACGATGACATCGCAGTCGCCGGTCATCTCGTCGGGACGAACCTCGGTGACCTTCGCCGGACTCAGAGCGCGGGTGACGAACTCCTGCAGATCCTCATGGAACGGCACGATGTCGATCTTCTCGCCACGAAGCTCGTTGACGACCTGGCGAACGCGAGCGCCACGGGCGCCGACACAGGCGCCGACCGGGTCGACGTTCGCATCGTTGGACCACACGGCGATCTTGGTGCGGTGGCCTGGTTCGCGAGCACAGGCCTTGATCTCCACGATCCCGTCGGCGATTTCAGGGACCTCGAGCTCGAAAAGACGCTTCACCAGACCCGGGTGGGTGCGGCTGACGACGATCTGCGGGCCCTTGGCCGTCTTGCGGACTTCGACGATGTACGCCTTGATGCGGGCGTTCGAGTCGGGGCGTTCGAACGGCACCTGCTCGGCCTGGGGCAAAAGCGCCTCCACTCGACCGAGGTCCAGCAGCGTGTAGCGGGCGTCAGTCTGCTGGATCATGCCCGTGACGATGTCGCCTTCGCGGCCGGCGTACTCCTCGTATTTCAGCTCGCGTTCGGCCTCACGGATGCGCTGGGTCATCACTTGGCGGGCGGTTTGTGCCGCAATGCGTCCGAAGTTGTCGGGGGTGACCTCGAACTCGTCGCCGACGGGCTCGCCGTCCTCGTCGAGTTCTTGGGCGAAGACCTGGAACTCCATGGTCTCGGGGTTGATCGTCACCCAGGCGTACTCGTACGCATCCGGCATGCGCTTGTAGGCGTGCTCGAGGGCGTCGGCGAGCGCCCCAAAGAGCGCATCAACGGAGATGCCTCGGTCGGTGGCGAGCGCCTGCAGCGCCTCCATCATGTCCTGGTTCATCAGTGAGCCTCTCTCTGCGATTCTGGGATGCTCGGACGCTTGTCGCCCTGGCCGGGCTTGGGGGCGCCGCCCCATTCGAACACGGTGCGGGCCTTCGCCACGTCGTCGTAGGCAAACGCTCGCAGGTCGCCGTCGATTTCCAGCATGATTCCGTCTTCTGTGGCGCCCACAAGGGTGCCGGAGAAGCGGCGGTTGCCGTCGACATCGGCGAACGTCTTGATCTTCACGGTCTCTCCGACCGCCCGCTCGTAGTGCAGGCGGGTGCGGAGCGGCCGCTCGAGCCCCGGCGAGGAGACCTCGAGGGTGTAGCGGCCCGGGATCGGATCGGCCTCGTCGAGCACTCGGCTCGAGGATTTCGAGATCGTCTTGATTGCGTCGATACCGATGCCGCCATCGGCATCGACCAGGATCCGCAGAATCCCGCCGTTGAATTCGACGTCGTAGAGTTCGGCGCCAACATCAGCCACGACGGGGGCCACCAGCTCACGGACTCGATCGACAACAGCCATGGCACTCCCCTTTCGTGGTCATCGGGACGGAAACGGCGCCGGAACTGAGAAAGGCGTGGCCTGCGGCCACGCCTCATCCGAAACCGGCTGAAGAACGATGGGGAGAGTGTATCAGGAATCCGATGACGCAAGCGCCGACACGAACCCGGCACGAAGGCGGGAGAGACGGACACTCGACCCCTCGACGGCGATTCCGGGGAGGTCGATACGCCGATTGGCGACCGAGACCACGGCCTTCGCCACCTCAGCCCTCGCCGCGACGGATCTCGGCGATGACGGCCTCGGACTCGTTGGCGTCCTCGCCACGCTCTCCGAGGTTCCGATCTCGATCCTCTTGCGCAGCCTTACGGGCGGCGTCCTTGGTGGCCTTTGCCTTTTCCAGGGCGGCATCGGCGCCGTGCTCGTGGATGAACTCGGCCCATTCGACGAGGGTGTCGACCATCTCGTCCTCAGGAACGACCATGACGTTCTGGCCTTTCACGAACAGGTGGCCGCGCTTGTTTCCCGCCGCGATGCCGAGATCGGCATCGCGGGCCTCTCCCGGCCCGTTGACAACACAGCCCATCACGGCGACCTGCAGCGGGATCTCCCGCTCACCGAAGGCGGTCATGGCGTCCTGGGCAACGGTGTAGACGTCGACCTCGGCGCGACCGCATGACGGACACGCGATCAGGTCGATGTTCTTGCGCTCGCGCAGGCCCATGGCCTCGAGCAGCTGACGGCCGGCCTTGGCCTCTTCGACCGGATCGGCGGTGAGGGAGTACCGGATCGTGTCACCGATGCCTTCGGCGAGCAGGGTCGCGATACCGGCCGTGGCCTTCAAGGTTCCCGTCGGTGGCGGACCTGCCTCGGTGACACCGAGGTGCAGTGGATGATCGGTGGCCTCGCTGAGCTGCCGGTATGCCTCGATCATCAGCGGGACCGAGGATGCTTTCACCGAGATCTTGATGAGGTCGAAGTCGACCTCCTCGAAGTAGGCAATCTCCTGCAACGCCGACTCGACCATCGCTTCCGGCGTGACCTTGCCGCCGTACTTGTCGTACAGGGCTGGATCGAGTGAGCCGCCGTTCACCCCGATACGGATCGGAATACCCCGGTCCTTGGCCTCGCGGGCGACGGTCTTGATGTGCTCAGGCTTGCGGATATTGCCCGGATTGAGGCGAAGGCCGTGGACCCCGGCCTCGAGTGCTTCGAGTGCACGTCGGTACTGGTGATGGATGTCGGCGATGATCGGCACCGGCGAACGCGGCACGATACGGGCGAGTCCCTCCGCCGCCTCGGGCTCGTTGCACGTGCAACGCACGATGTCGCAGCCGGCTGCGGCCAACCCGTAAATCTGCTGCAGGGTCGCCTCGTGATCCGCCGTCTTGGTGATCGTCATCGACTGGATCGTGATGGGGGCACCTCCGCCGACCGGGACGTCGCCGACCATGATCTGTCGGGTCTCCCGGCGAGGGAAGCTCTGCGTGAACTCCACGAGCCCAACGCTACCGGCCCGACGCGCCCTCGGAGATGACGGGCGACACGCCCGCCGGCTCAGCCGATGTCGATCGGATCGATGATGTCGCGGGCCAGGGCGAAGACCCCGATGACGACGAGAAAGGCGAACACTGCGTAGGTCAGGGGCAGCACCCGGGCGTAGTCGACCTCGTGCTTGCGGCCGCCCACCGAGCGGAGGCGCTCGTAGGTGCCGATGGCCACGTGTCCGCCGTCGAGCGGGGGCAGGGGCAAGAGATTGAACACACCGATGAAAATGTTGAGAATCGCGAGCAGTTGGAGTTGGCCTTCGAAACTCGCATTGGCGCCGAGTCGGGCGGCGCCATAGATCGACAGGATCCGCTCCTCGTCCGGGTTGCGGATGTCGAGTGCTCGACTGTTGATCTCGCGCTGCTCGGCCACGTCGGTGGCGGTGGAGAGATCAGCGCCACCACCGAGGGTGTCGGTCAAGAAGTTCCCGAGGGTGCTCGGGGTGAAGAACTGCACCAACGCCTCACCGGAAACCACGATCCACTCGCCGAAGGTCGTGACCCCATGCCGTGCCGACCCGAGCAGACCGAGATCGTCGAGCAGCGGCTCATCGCCCACGCCGAAGAACCCGACGGTGGGGTTCTCGACCGACGTGATGTCGAGGATCTCGACGTCGATCATGACGCGAGGGAACTGCTCACCGACCGGGTCGACCGTGATGTCGACGAACTCGCCCTCCCGGCCTTCGAGCGCGATGAGGACGTCGTCCCAGCTGGTGACGTCGGCGCCCTCGATCGCGAGGATGCGGTCGCGCTCAATGAGTCCCTGGAATGCGTCTGCGCCCTCGGCGGTGAGACGACTGCCGATGACGACGGAATCGGTGATGACCTCGCCGTTGCGTTCCCAGGTGAACTCGGTGAGTTCACCTCCACGGGCCCGGACAAGGTCACCGAACTGCAGGAAGCCGGTGACCTCCTCGCCTCCGACACTGAGCATCACGTCGCCCGGTTCGATGCCGAGTTCGGCGGCGGCGCTCGCCTGTGACGTCCGGGAAACCTGCCAGGCGCCGTCATCGTTCTGCGCGCCATAGAAGAACGCGAGCGCAGCGAGCAAAACGATCGCCATGATGAAGTGCATCGCAGAGCCGGCCGAGACGACCAGCATCTTGCGCGGCCATGACTTGACCCGGTACGAACGTTGCTCGTCGCCCGGCTCGACCGGATCGAGGTTGTTCATGCCGATGATTCGGACGTACGCACCGGCGGGGATGCCTTTGACGCCGTATTCGGTCTCGCCCTTGCGGAACGACCAGAGTCGAGGC
>Ga0255772_10002263_pt1 | contig 18868 bp, 17 predicted proteins | sample 071ome_34_FD_179970 | JGI IMG/M metagenome (GOLD analysis project Ga0255772, IMG submission 179970) | Coastal salt marsh microbial communities from the Groves Creek Marsh, Skidaway Island, Georgia - 071411BT metaG (version 2) | ecosystem: Environmental > Aquatic > Marine > Intertidal zone >...
ATGTTAGTTGGAATTTTGCCAGTTAAATTAACTTGATTACTCATATAGTCTGCTACATCTTTAGCATACTGTGACCATCTGTTGAGTGTTGTGATTGATACTTCTTTTTCGTCTAGGCGTTGTTTTGTTTCATCTAGTCTATCAAGTAATTGTCTAAAACCTTGTGAATCCATTTCTGTGTGTAATTAATTAGTTACTGTATTTATGTTAATAAACTTTATCGTTGATGTCGACTAAGTCATTAAGGAATGGCATATACACACCTATTCTATTTCTAACAGATTTAGCAATTTGGATTTCTTCAATACCACCTTCGCCTATATCAACAGCAATGATTTCTTTTAATTCACCTTTGTCATCTGGACGTTTAAGTATCCAATGTGGTGCTTTTTTATGATAATCTCTACGCCTAGCAAAGTTATTGTTGTAGTAACCCATTTCTTGACTTACCCACTGTGTACCATCTTCGTACGTAATTAAACCATCCATAAATCCTTTTAGTTTTGGATCGTCTTGTAAATTGGCTAGTTGACCTTTATTGTTATAATAACCAAGTTCTTTTAATTGTTTACTTAATGGTAAAACTTTAACACTGTTATACAGACGTTGTATCTGTGGCATAAACTCGTCTAGTTCTTCTTTAGTATTTAATGCGTTTATTTTGTATTGTTGTAAAGAATTAGGATCGTAATCATATAATCTATAAAATAAGAATACATCACCACTCATTGGCATTTTAACTCTGAGTACAGGTTTACTCTTTAAATACAATGTATATCCTTCTGTATTTGGGCTTATCGTTCTTCTACCAAGATGTTTATCAATAAACCTATCATTATCATTTAATTTTTCTTCATAATTCCAACTACTTGCTTCTCGTGTAGCACTTATATCATTTAACACATATCTTATAGAAAAGTCACAAGGTGCATATTCTTCTTGTACCCAAGTTCCACCAGGACCTTTTGATATCGTTCTTGGTTCTTCACGATCTGATTTCACAAAAGAATTTGACGAAATATATAATCCTTTTTTGTATAATTCGTCTTTGAATATTACTACTAAATCATCGTGTTGTTTTACATATTGACCTTGTCTACGTAAAAACGTATTTGGATTATCTTGATCAATCCCAACTGATATATTATCAAAACTAATGAATTGTGCGGCATCTATTGCTTTTGAAATGTCTTCTCTACTAGTTTTATTAAAGTCTATAGTTACAACATTTGTTTCTTTACTTTTTCTATTTTCATCACCACTAACCATTCTACCTTTTGTTATCAAAGTAGCAATCATGTTTGAACTATTTTTTTCTTTTAATAACCAGTTGTCTTTAAACTTAAATATCTCCCAATCTTTATTACTGTATTGTTCTTTTACGTCATCATCTTTAGTTAATTCATCGGCACTCTTAGGACCTTGTTTCATTCCACGCCATTCTTCATTCTTTGTATATGAAATACCACTTGCCGCAATGTCTTTGTTTGTAGTAGACGATGACATTTGTGTATCCGATGGATGACCACGTCTTAAATTATAAAAGTTAAGTACATCTGCGATCTTTTGTGAGTTTTGGAATACACTGAGTTGATCCTGTACATCCCACTCACCAATTGTGTTACCCGCATATAACTTACAGTCAATAATTAAGTTATCGTTGTAAAACATCTTTAATGTTTTTTGTGTCTTAGTAGCACGGAAACCATTTTCTTGTTCGTCACTGAATTGTGCTCCAATATCATTTGTATCTGTTGTTAGTTTAACTGATTCATTGTTGTAGTAAATTCCTACATCGTCGAGTTTATCTAAAGTATCGGATGATGTATAAAATTGTAGTAAATCTGCTTTGTTAACTATCTCACAAAAGGCGTCTCTTATTTCTTTACTATTGATTACCTCATCATCTCTTGTAAATTCACGGATTTCATCGTGTTCTTTATGTATTTGATCCCATTCACCTTGACCAGGTTTTCCATTGTATCCACTAACTTTTACTGTTAATAAATTAGGTATACCTTTCATATACAAGTGTATTCTTTTACAAGGCTCATCGTTTGAGATACCTACAGTTTCTGTAAACTCAAAAAATTCATTTTTATATGTGGGTTTAACTTGTTCACCTGGATTTCGACCATCAATAATTTCCATTGTTTCCGGATGATTTGTTAGACCATCTAAATTAACAAAAGGTTTGTTTTTAGTTTTTTGCTTCTTAAAGTATTCATTAAAAACTATTTCATCTGCTACTGTACCTGTCCTAGATCTACTATCGTAAGTTTCTAAAACATTTCTACCATCTTCCGTTTTGGATAGATACATTTGTCCTCTTATTAGACTTTTGTTTTGTAATACAATATATGAATCAGATTGCTCTGTATCGAACGATGACATTTTTGCTTGACCTACAAAATAAAGTTCGTATAAATTACCATCTTTAGTAACACTGACTGACTGATCATATTTGTCTTCTGCAAGTGCAATAGTGTCATTACTGTCATAAGTAACAATGTAATCTTTTAGTGCTGTATCATATCCTATTGATTTCGATCCGTATTGTAAGTTAGAAAGAAACTTAGCCATTTTGTAAAGTGACAAACTATAACTATCTAATATATCGGCTTTCTTGTCGGTACCAGGAACTGATGCTGTTGCAAAATCTTCAATATGTTCTGTAGTTTTTAATGATGCTCGGTGATATCCAGTATCTTTGTATGTCATTGGTTTATTATTAAAATAAACATATGGCCTTGTGTGAATATCAATTTCTTGTTCCATCTGGTAAACTTCAATATTATTTTTATCATATGTTTTGAAACCAACGTCTTTAATTGTTCCATACTTGTTGTTTACTTTATTAAACATAAAGTTCATACGTTGAATGTCGTTCATACCTGCAGACGTTGGTGGAACATTTAATGTGTTTAATAGTTTGATTGTTGCTGGTTGATACTTTTCAACTGGTGGTTTATTCTGTTTACCTTTTACTTGTACCAGTTCACCACGACTTACTTCTACAGTTGCGTGTGGATTGTTTTCCGTATCTCTTAAACTGTATATTACTGTATTGCCACCTTTTACTTTATCCCAATAACTCGCAACACAGTGACCCATTACTTGGCCTTCTCTGTCCAAGCATCCTTGTTGTGTTAACTTAACCCAAGTTAAGTCATCAAATTTCATTACAAGTTCTAGACCTTCTTCTTCTGATGAAGTTAGTTCACCACGTTCTCTTTTCTTTTCTGCTCTTTTGTTTAATGAATCTGTCCAAGCAACACTCGCCGCCATTGCTTGTGGTAAACTTGTATTTTGTAGTCCTTTAAGTGCTTTTACTGCACGTGATTGTGTTTGTTGATCAGCCTGTTTTGCACCTGTAACTGTATCTGTTAAAGCATTAATGTAGTCCACAACGTGATCTAAACTAACACGTAGTTCAGCCATTGGTTGGAATCTATAAAGTGTATCACCACGTTTTTGTGCCTTCTTCATCCAAGGTTCAGCAGTAGTACTAAACTGTGTTACAACAACATTGTTTTCTTCACTATTAATAAGGAACTTCTTACCTCTGTCAATAAACCACTTAACAAGGTTTTTGTCATGCAGATTACTAGCAATGTCATTAAGATATCTATCAATATCTTTTGTATTAATAACATTTAACTCTAACAGTATTTGGTCTGGAGTACGTGTTTCTAATATTTTATTTTCTACGATGAATTCGTTTAACTTCATTATGTAAATATCCCTTTAATTGCTGACCACCAGTGTTTACCTTTACTTGGTGCATTAATCCAATCTTCGTATTCTTCGTATGGAACATCTGGAATTTCATAACTACGTCCACTCATAGTTGTCATAATGACACTACCAGCATCTTCGTCATATGTTAAGTCTGTAATCCAAGAACTTGAAACAGGTTGTTCCATAATGAAACGATCTAAATCTTTTAAAGACTTAAGTATTGTTCTTGTGTCGTTTTTGATTTCAAAGAGTCGCATAAATTAGAATACATATTATATTGTGTGTATTTATGCTGTTTTGAACTTACCTTTAGCAATCGGTGTTAGTGATTCGTTAGCACGAGGATACAATATCCATTCACCTTCATCATAGTCGGCTTTAACTGCCATCCAATTTATATCATCAGCAACTTCACCAAGTAAAGTTTCATCTTGTCTTCTTGTTATATTGTCATTATTGTGATTTATTAACATAGTATAAATTAAACTTGGAATTTCTTTTACAGTTATATAGTCTTCGTAATCATTGTCTGTTATATAAAATTCATAGGCCTTACCAAAATCTGTTTTTCTGTCAACTAAATCTTTGAGTTCAGTATTTTCTGCAAAGTCATTTAAATCCATTTGTTGTTTAGACACTGTATAACGACCATCATAGGCATCACTTATCCATTCAATAAATGAATACGGATCGGCATCGTCTTTTATGTCACCTTCATCATCAATATATCCATCATTTTCTAAACTATCAAGATATTCATCATAATACTCACTTTCAAGATTCTCTAGCAACCTTTCAAATCTTACTAATGCCCAACTGAAAATTTCTTTGATAACATCATTCGCCCAATTAAACTTTTCTATATTGAATGTAAGCATTTTGTCAAACTCAATACCAGCATCTTGGAAGAAATTTCTTAGTTTTTCGTTAGGAAATCTGTTACTAAATATTTTTGTTAGTGTTACTTGACTATCTGTTTCATCCATATACATTTCTGATGGAATATGTAATTGATACTTTTCTCCTTCGTACTCTGCTTTCTTTGGAAGTAGTATGTAAAGTGGACCTTCTTTATTATAGTTGTCAAAGTAGTTGAAACTTCCAGTAGCGGAAGTACACCATCTTGTACCTTGTCCATAATAACAAGCCGCTTCTTTATCATTTGGAATAATGACTCTTACATCATCGTCTTCATATACTGTTTCCGCATCACCCTTTGGCATTGCCGTTGCTTGATCTTTTTTCGTAACTTGTAAGTACACACTACGAATCCAACCACTTAGTAACTTATAGTTTTTACTATTAATTTTATTAATATCAGCAGGAATAGTCATATTTTCGGGAAGTATCAAATCATTCTGTTCTGTTCCTGTTATGTTATATGGAAGTCTACGTTTAACTTTTAATGTGTGGAATCTTTCCAAAGTTGTCGCAACATCAGTTAATAAATCTTCCCACAAAAAATTATGTGTACTGTTTGAATGTAAGTTATCAAACCAAAACTTAATCATCCATAATACATATTGTTTGTTATTAGATGGATCTGCACTTTCCAATTGACTTATTAACCCTTTAACGTTTAAATCAATATTGTTTTGATTTCTGTTTAAGTACATTTTGTTAATTGGCTCGTACATTCTACGAGAATTATCATCTTCTTGACGACTAATCCATTTTTGAATTGGATAGATTAACGCCTCGTATTCTTGTTGTGTACCTAATGCATAAGTCATCCATATTTTTTTGATGAACTGTGCAGTTTCAGGATCACTTTTATACGATAAAAAATAATAATCATATAACGTTTTATTGAGATCTTGAATATTAATATTACCACCACCGCGTAAACCGTAGGCATTAAGATTTGTTAAGAATGATTCAACAAACTTAGGTTTAGATTTTTCTATTGTTATGTCTTGTTTGTATTCAACAAGTTCGTGATAACGCATTGTGTCTGTTAATTAAGTAATTAACGTATTTATGCTGTTTGTTTGATGTGTTCTATAACCTGTTCTGCTGTATATGAGTTAAGTTTTTCTACTTCTCTATAAAATACACCGTCTTTTACATAATGATAATTTTTTTCTGTTGATTCTTTTGTCATTTGATATAATGTATTGCTATCTATATCTTTAAACGTTTCTATTAAATTAACAATAGCATTTAACCTATCACCATCGTGTTTGATACTATCAAATGAGCAATCAAACCCGTAATCAAACTCAAATCCCAATTCTTGCAATGTCCCGTATGTATTATATTGACCTACAGGTATAAAAGCAGTACATCCAGCAATACACTTTAATGTTTTCTCTGTTATAAAAGGACCAGGATAACTCCATAAAGCAGAGTTATATGGACTATCTGTTAAATGTAATCCTGTAGTATGAAAACTTTCGTTTGTAAAATGTATGGCACAGTTCTGCAAGTACAATTGATTTGGATTCGCTGTATGCTTTTGATAATTCTGTTCATTTGTAAAATTATCTATTGTGTATTCTTTGCCGTAATATGACTTAAAGAAAATGTCGTATAGATCACCTAGTTTATCGTTGTGTCTTGCTGTAATTTTATAAATGTTATCTTCTTCTAACCAATCTCTTAATACTAACATACAATCACCTGTATCCAAATGTTCTGCTAATGCTGTAAACACTAATAGTTTATTTGTTTGTATACGATTGCAGATAGCACTTGCTTTGTGTGTGATATTCTTTTCAAACGTTTGTGAAAACCAATTAAAAATTCTATCTAACTGTATATGCCAGTAGTAGTACGGTAAAAACCTTACTTTTGGAATTGAGTAGTTGTTACTTGATCCATCAAATAAAACAATTATTTCTCCAGTTATCCGTTTAGATTGCTTCTCTAACCAGTTTACATCAACTGCTTCTAAATGAAAACTTACTATATGTAAATTGTATTCTTTGGGTAAGTTATGTTGTGGCCAACGCTGGAATAATGAAAAATACACATTTGGATTGCTTAAAGCATTTAGCCATTCGTATCCTTTGTGTAAGTGTTGCTGTTCTTTAAAATCTTTTAATGTACCACTAAATGGCAGTGGTACAAGCATATCTACCATTCAAGCCATTCCTGATAGTGTTCTATCGGTGTAAAGATTGTCATGTGTTTTTTGTATGTTGCTTTATTCCTTACAAAACTTTCTCCACTGTGTATTTGATTACAAGGCCATGTATATATTTTTCCAATTTCTGTTTTTATGTCTTGTTGTACTGATAGACCCAATCCTGCGACGTGTGCTTTTAAATGCTCTAATCCATCTGGATGTCCTATAGGTTTATCTTCAAAACCAGTAACTGTTGTTTCATCTACTACACTATCAAATTCAAATCCGTTATATTTTTCTGGTATAACAAACTGATTAAATGTGAATGTAGAACACGTGTCTTCTGCGTCTGTTTCTAATAGTATATAGCGTGCAATAGAAGGCATACGTTTTGTAAAATGATCTTCTATATGCCACAAGACATCTGCGTGTGGTGGTAAAGGTGTTTCCAAATAAGCAATTTGACCTCCATAAAAACCATCTTTGACACCCATTCTTTCTTTGTACCATTGTTTTAGATCCGGGTACATAATAGCAGGCATCATTTTCCCTACATTTGTTGGTGTATAATCTTGATTATTTCTTGGACGCTCACTAACACGTAAGAAATCCTTTGCCTCATTATTATTAAATATGTATTCTAACTCGTCAAAGTCTTCTTTAATTAAATGTGTTTTGGGTCGTTTTCTTATGTCCATAATTTTTTGAATAAAAAAAGGGTGCATATGCACCCTTTTATTTACCTCTTAAGTTTTAATTAGTGATTTTTAATTTCATTAACTAAATCTTGAGCCGCTGGTTCTTTACTATATAAGAACTCGTAATCACTTGGTGCCGCTTCTTGAAGTTGTGCAGTTTCTTCTTGTGAGATTTGAGTAATTTTAATACCTTTACTCTCTGCTTCTACTTCATACTTTTCAGCATCTTCTAGTGACCACTTACGCTCTAACTTAGCAACAACTTTAGCAGACTCACGGAAAGCATTTTGTTGCTCTTCGTTTAGTTCGTTAAAGAATTCATCACCAACTAGAATACTTGTCATAAACATTGAATGTTCTGTTTTAAGAATGTTCTTACCTGTAAAACGTAAGTAAGTAGTTTCTACTGCACCTGTAACAGCGTCGTCGCCGTTTGTTTCAATAGATTTAAATACTCTACCTTTAGCGTCTTTAGCAATGTTTCTGAATGTCATTTGAGTGTTAGGAGTAGTAACCATTTCTAGATCTGCTAGATCTGAAAGTGAATTAATCTCTTCATTAGAACCAATGATTCTATAACCACCAGAGTAAGTGTAACCTAATCCACGTACGCCAGTTGCGTCTCCCATTTCATTAAGTAATCTATCGCCAATAGGTCCATCAAGTGTATCAGATACGTGATCGTGATCTCTAAACAAGAAAGGAAGATCAAGTGTCTTGAACTTTTGGAAAAGGTGTGAACCAATTACAGTAACTTGTGTTTGACTTAAATGAATTTTCTTATCACGGATACCGTTAAAGAATGCTTTCCATTTAGTTTGAACATCTTTCCAGTCACTAGCAACAAAAGCACCGTCTTCAGTAGATGTTGCTTCGCCTTCTTCTAGACCTTTTACAGCCGCAGGACGGATTGCTAATTCAGGAATATCGCCTCTTTGCTCTAAGTATTCTTTAAAAGAAAGAATTTCTATCTCAAATTGACCAGGTATTCTTTTGTTTAATTCTGCGTTAAATGCTTCTGCCGTTCTAATGAATAGGTGAGCAGGATGATGTGCAATTAACCATGTTAACTTTTGTGTCATTTGTGTCTCCCGAGAAAAATCTAAAAATGTTTGTTATAACGTAGGTATTTATGAAAAATTAACTAATACCTAAGTTAGAAAGTGTATTTGGATTTGTTTTTTTGTGTGCTGTTTTATGTAGTAATGGTGGAACACCTGCTTTGTTAGTTTTCCATCCCATCTTTTTTGCTTGACGTTGCGGTTCACCAGGACGAACATCTTGACTTACTGCCAATTCAAATCTTGGATCTTTTGCTTCTTTGTCTGATACAGGAACATAACCGCCTGCTTCCATGACTATTTCGTTCACTTTCATGAACTTATTTATTACTTTTAGTTGCTTGAAATCTCTACTAATACACCAGCACCTGCTAATTCACCTACAATCTGTTCTAGTTGTGCTACAACTTCTTGCGGAAGAATATCTTGTGCTTCGTCTGTATCTCTTAATAGTTTACTTACTTTAAGAGTTATCACTTGTTCGTTTAACTTTGCCATATTATTCTTTGTTTGGTTTAAATTGATTTAATACAATAACTCCATCGTTGTTTACAGTGGAATCTTCTACTGTATTTACATTTTCTACGTAGTCAATGCGATTATTGTGAACAATCTCAAAGTGTATTTCTTCATCATTGCAGATAACGTTTACGTTACAGTCTGTTAAGTTTTCAAATAACACTTTTTTACTTAATGGAACTCTAACTAATTCGTCTACTGCTCTACTGATAGGTCTAGCACCCATTTTGCTATCATATCCTTTTTTAACCAAGTTGTCAATTACTTTTTCTGTGATATTAAGTTTAATATTCTTATCTCTTAACTTGTCTTTTAGTTCATTAATAAATTTAGTAACAATCTTTTTAATACTCAACTCGTCTAGTTTGTTGAATTTAACTATCGAGTCCAATCTATTTCTGAGTTCAGGCTTAAAAAATTCTTTAACTGCTTTATCTTCTTGCCCAGACTTTTGTAAATCTTGTCCAAAACCGATGTTGTTGAGTTCATTTGCTTGTGATCCTAAGTTTGAAGTTAATATAATGATTGAGTTAGTACAATCTACAGTTTTACCACTGCTACTTGTGATGTGTCCTTCGTCTAACATTTGAAGTAATATATTACTTACATCCTGGTGTGCTTTCTCAATCTCGTCAAATAAAATAATCGAGTATGGATCTTTACTTAAATCTGAAATAAGTTTACCACCGCCCAGTGTTCCGTCTTCATAACCTACATATCCTGGAGGAGCACCAATAAGTGTACTTACTGTATGTCGTTCTTGATATTCTGACATATCATAACGCAACAGTTCCATATCCAAATTATTTGCTAATAGTTTAGCAAGTTCTGTTTTACCAACACCTGTTGGACCTAAGAATAAGAAACTTGCTACAGGTTTTTTGTCATTTCCAATTCCACTGAAATTAACATAAATTCTATCTAACACTTCATCTACTGCTGTGTCTTGTCCATATAATCTGTCTTTTACATTTGTTTCCAAAGATTGCAAAAGTTTGTTATTAGAATTAGTCAAACGATCTAATGGAATATCAGTTAACTTGTGTACTTGTTCGTATATCTTTGCTTCTGTAATTAACGCACCTTCGTTGCTCTTAGCACGTTGTTTAGCACAGGCACTGTCTAACAAATCAATACACTTGTCTGGATTCTTCCTATCGTGTATGTAACGTTTACTTAATTTAATTGCTGATGAAATAGCAGATGGATCTACTTTTACTTTGTGGAATTCCTCTAAACGTTTAGCAACACCATTTAAGATCTTCTCATTTGTTTCATCATCTGGCTCATCAATGTTTAACACATAGAAACGTCTCATCAATGCTCTGTCTTGTTCAAATGTTTCGTAAAACTCTTCCCAAGTTGTAGAAGCAACTACTTTTAATGTACCACGTGTAATTGCTGGTTTAAGCATATTAGCAAAGTCAATATTGCCACCACTTACATTACCAGCACCTGCCATTGTGTGTGCTTCGTCAATAAACAAGATTGCTTTTTTAATCGATTCTAATGATTTAATAATCTTTTTAAACTTTTCTTCAAACTCACCTCTGTACTTTGATCCAGCAACAATGTCTGAGATATCTAAACTCCAAACCTGATGTCCTTGTAAGAAATCAGGAACTTGTTCGCTTTCGATAAGTTGTGCTAGCCCTTCTGCAATAGCAGTTTTACCTACACCAGGATCACCTACCATTAGTACATTTGATTTAAACTTCTTAGCAAGAATATCAATTGAATCTTTAATTTCATCACTACGTCCAATCAAAGGTTCTAACTCGTCTTTGCGTGCTAGTTCATTTAAGTTAGTACAAAATTCTTCCAGTTGTTCTACTGCTTGTTCGTCTGTTAACTTGACATCGGACTCTTTGTAGTGTTCATTCCAGAAATCTGTGAATTTAGTTTTATCTATTCCGTATTTGAGTATGTAATATGACGCATGACTATGTGATTCTGAAGTTATGCTTAAAAACAAATCTATTGTAGTAACATATCTTCTACCAGTGAATAGAACTTGTGTCACTGATCTATTAAATACACGTTCTATTGCATTTGTTTTTTTAGGTGCTTTTTTAGATACTTTTCTATTAGGAATATTATCTAAATATGCGTGTAAGTCGTTTGCGAGATTTTCTGTATCTATTCCAAATTTAATTAAGCATTTATTAAACGGTTCATACAGTACTAAACTTAAGAATAAATGTTCTATTAAAACATATTCGTGTTCTTTCTTTTTTGCTAAAGATATAGCATGATCTGTAATTTGCTCAATTTCTGGATTGTTCTGCATATGTGTTTTATTTGTTAATAGATAGTTACTTATTATATTGATCGCAACTTAAAATATTTAGTTAAAAATACCATTTCTAGGTTTTTTCTCGTAAAAAAAACGGCACATGAAGTGCCGTTTCCTTTGTTAGTTTTTGTATTAAATATTAGTGTTTTGTAATATTTTCTACTAAACCAGCAGTGAAGTAATCAGCATACATATCGTATACAGGAGCAGTTACCTTACGGAACTCTGCTTCTTGCTCTGCACTCATACGTACAACTTCAACACCTTCTTCCTCGCACTTAGCAAGAATGTTAGGAATATCAGCAACTGATTCACGACGTTCTTTACGTGCCGCATTGAATGCCGCATCAGCAAAAACTTTTTGTGTATCTTCATCTAAAGTCTTCATGAAGTCTTGGTTAACAATAATGCTTGTTAGGAAAAGACTGTGAGCAGTATCATTTACAAACTCAAAAGACTCGTTTTGGTTAAGTGGGAATACTCTAACGTATGTAGATTCACCCGCTTCGATTTCACCTCTGTCAGCGAAAGAATTCATTTCTTCTAAAGAAATGTTTTGCTTAGGCTCAGCACCTAGTAGTTTGAAAGTATCAATTGCTACTGGTGAACGTGATGTACGAACTGTCTTACCAGACCATGCTGTAACACTGTCAGCACGGAAGTTAGCAGGAACAACTCTATAACCACCTGAATATGTGAAACTCATAGCGTGGATGTTACTGTTCTCAGATACACCAGCAAGTAGTGACTCACCAATTTGACCTTCTAGTACTGCGTCAGCGTGTGCGTGATCACGGAATAAGAAAGGAAGATCTAAAGCGTGTAGATCTTTATTGTAGTCTGCTAACCATGTAGTGTAAATGTGACTCATTTCGATATCACCAGCGTCGATCATTCTCATTAGATCGTCTTTAGTGATTTTTTCACCGTTGTTGTATTTGTTTGAGTAATCAGTTAGCGAAAGAACTTCGATGTCAAATGCACCATTAGTTTTTTCGTTTACTTCTTTACTGAAACTATCAGCAACTTTTAGAAATAAGTCAATTGGTTCATGAGCAATAACCCAACGAATTTTAGTTGACATATATTTTCTCCTTGTTAAAAATAAACGTTTATTAAATAGATATTAAGGATTACCAAATATCTACATTTATTTATGCTATTTTGCTTTATTACTCCAAGCACTGAACATTTGATCAACGTATTTGATGACACCTTGAACTGATTCATCACTTACTGGAACTTCTGTGATATTTTTAGATTTAAGGAATTTATTAAATGCTGTTTTGTCCAATGTTGGTTTACTTCCGTTACCATATAAAACGAATGTGATTCTGAAATCAGGAACAGTTAAACCAGGAAGTTTTTTACCAATATAATTTGCTACTGCTGGATCGGTTGAATATTTACAATCGATCTTGTCTGCGTGTTTCATAGCAAGACCTGAACCAATCCACCCAATATCAATATCGCCTGCTCTTAAAGCCGTTAATACTGTTTTAGAACCTGAGTAAGGAACAATAGTTACATTAGCACCTGCTTCGTTCATTCTGTTCTCGTGTTCTTTGGTAGCATACATACTTGCCATACCTAATGTGTGATTTTTAGTTTGTCCAAAATCTACATCACTACCTTTAGCAACACATAGATGTACTGGTGTATAACCAATAAATGCTACATCTTCTGTTTTAACACCTGCCAATGGACAGTTAAGTCCTTTGTTTCGTGCCGCAAATTCAATTGAACTGTTGTATGACATAATAGCATTGTCAACTGTACTGAATTTACTTAAACCATCTTCGCAATTACTTGCTTGATACCAATCACTATCTGTTGCTTTTTTATAAGCCATAGTAAATGTAGTAGCAGGACTTGCCTTAGATGATGTGTTGATAATTGTACTCTTAGTATCTCCAAATAAACCTAAGAATGCTTGTGATGAAAATGCAACTGTGAGTAGTGCTGTTGCAATTGTTTTTTTCATTTTATTACTCCTTGTTAAAAATTAATTGTAAACATTTGTATATATAACCAAATCAATTTGTCACTTAAGATTATTGAAAACAACAAAACGATTGGGTTAACTTTATATCTCTTTAGTATATATCCGATGACAGTGAAGACACTTAATAAAATCAAATACCTTTCCCAAGTTATTTCACTACTGTATAAGTCAACACCTATCAGCAATGCTAAAACTACAACGAGAATCAATTTAATTTTGTAATGTAACAGTTGAATTATCTTTACGTACCAGTCAATGAGACGTGTAGATAGGAGATAGTAAATTGTTAAAGCAAATAATAAAGACGCCAAAACAACTTCTATAATTGTAAGACTAGGAAACACATTACTCATTTCCATAATCTCAATAGGAATGTCTATGGATTTTATGTCCATCAAGTTGGACATGATCATTGTATTTATATTGATTGGAAGTGCCAGTAAAAAAAGTGGTATGGCAACTGTTATTACCGAAGCGTTGTTTGCCGTTTCCGCCGCAACAATTTTATCGTCTGCTTTCTTGCCTGCTAGGTTGTAGGCGTATGTTGCTCCTAAACTAGCACTGGGTCCTGGTATTAATCCACTGAGACATCCTATGACACTGTTCTTTACACTTGCTAACCATTTGAATTTAAGTCGTATTGCTTCAAACTTTTGTTGTTTGACATTGAAATAACTGTTAGATGTAAACACTTGTGGTATTAGTATAGTTCCAAGTATCACCATATAAAATGTATAACCCTGAAACAGTTCTTGTAATTGATACCAGTAGTCGTTTAACGCATAGTTATTACGTGGTCCAATCAATATACCCAAACACATAAGTCCAATAGTCCATCTCCAATCTTTATTAACGAAAAAGAAAGATGCTAATGCTAGTGTGTATATTACTATTTGTAAATTAACACTCATTAGTGAAGGTAATATGTCGTAGTTCATGTATGTCATTGCCAACCATATAGTAGCAATTCCAAATAGACCCGCAATATAAGACCCAAGTGCAGTGTTGTACAATAGTTTATTCTTCTCCCATAAACTAAACTTGTCCAAATCATTTAAGTAAATGGCACTTGATTCTTCGCCTGGTATTTTTGTAGTAATAACAGCAACACTTCCAAAGAACTGTGATCCACTCACTACACTTAACCAAAACACAATTAAGTATTCTAAAGATGCATCGCCGTAAAAATAGTAAAGTAAGAAAGGTCCTGTAAAAACAGGTAGTGCTGGTAACAATCCAGTAAAGATACCTACAAATATACCTGCAAGTATTGTCAGTAAAAGTTCAATCATTGTGTTTAATTATCTATATCGTAAGTTCCGTCATTATAAAGAACATGACTAATGTAGGGTATATCTGCTCTTAAAAAAGAATATCGCCTTGCAGAAGAAGATAGACTTGTCACCTTTGTTTTATAATCTCTGTAATATTCATTTTTATCAACTTCGTAAATATATTCCTTTGCACTCATTTTGTAACTTTGTACAGTACCATCAAACTTATTTTTTTGATCTTGTATGCTCCATACTTGGTATTCTTTGCTTAAAAACCAAGGAGTTGCATTCCTAAAGTACAAATCTATCACGTTTTTATTCCATTCAAAATCGTGCATTGTATATATGTACTTGCAAGTACTTTGGGTTGAGTGGCAAACAAAATTACTCCACCACAACAAATCAGCAGTACTTGTTAAATTTACATTTGCTTTTTTGGCATCATTTATGAAAAAATCTTTATACCAGTTTGCGTCAGATTCGGATATACCTTTTTTTTGATAAAATTCAACAAAGTTTGTTGACACACTAATATCGTCTTCTATAAATTTAAAAGGATTCTCCATATTTAAAATATTACCTTGTAACCACAAACTATCTGCCGGATCGCCGTGCAATATATGAGAATTGCGAAAATCAAAATCTGTTTTGTTTATAAATTTGTAGTTTGGTTCAATAATCTTTTTAAAGAAATTAGGATTCTCTGTGTATGAATTTGTATTCATTACAACTACAACCCTATCTTTCATTTCCGGAGTAAAGTTCTTATGAATAGCACTCATAATCACAGTTGAGTCAATTCCTCCACTCCAATAAACAACTATAGGTAAGTCGTCATTGGCATAGTAATCTTGCATTTGCTTAGATCTTATATCTGTTGCATCTTTGAAACTTGTAGTATTGTATTGTTTGTAATCGGGAATAGAGTAATCAAACCCAGTATGATACCAATTAGGAAGTTGTTGCCTGGGCATACAAATAGCACCACTAAAAAGAATTTGTTTATGACTCAATTCAGCAAATTTGTTAATAAAATTATAGTCAACAGTGGATTCTACGTCGAATTTTTTTCTATAGGATATATCAATTAATAAGACTTTTTTCATAAAATAGTAGATAGTAATTTTTCTATTTTTGCTTTAGCGATCTCAAAATCAAACTCAGTATAAACTACATCATATACTGCTTTTCTTAAGTAATAATAATATTCAAGTGTGTTGTTTTTGTAGTCTTTAAATTCTATTGGAACTGTGATATGTTGATAATGAAAATTATATTCTTGTTTGTTATAATTTGAAGTACCACCAGTATCCCAATCACTACGCATAGTAGTTACAAACTCAAATCTAGTACCTATGAGATCATCAAAAAGCACTAACAAGTTAATTACGTAATTAAAGTATTGTCTATTATTAATTAAAAGTTCGTTATTACCGTAATTACTATCTCTTTGGAATAACTCACTTGCACTAATAATTTCATTTGATTCTCTTTCCGCAGATACTACAGAACTAATGTCCTTTTTATTTAAACACCAATTTTCGCAACAGGAATTATCTATTAGTGTACTATTGAAATTACTTGCTGTTGTTAAATTAATTAACCTTAAATCAAACCTACTTGAAAATAAATTAGATAGAAAAGTCAACCTACGTGGATTGAAAAAAGTAAAAGCAAAAGTACGTGTAACTGTCTCGTATATACCATATTGCATTTGTGTTTCATTTTCTTCAACGCAAGCACCCCAGTGAGATTTATCTAGGTGAAATATCTTTTCTATGTTATCATTCATTGCTAGTTGTGTAGTATACTACAATTTTGTTTAATAATTATATTTGGCGAATCTAAATCACCTTTTAGGTTGTTTGTTATGCTAATACATTTAGTTTTATAATCTCTATAATATCTATTTTTGTCTAAATCATAGATATACTGTTTAGCGGGCATTTTATAATCTCTTATATTTCCATTATATTTCTTACCATTAATTTGAGAATTTATACTCCATATTTGGTAATCATTTCCTATAAACCAAGGTAAACAATGATTTTTAAATGCATCTACGAAGTTTTTATTTTTTATATCTTGTGTTGGTAATCTGTGTAATAGACTTTTAATAGATGTTGTTACGTGCATTGAATAATTTGCCCACCACAGATAATCACTAGTTGTGGTTAATTCTAAGTCTATTAATTTAGCATCATGTTTTAAGAAATTAATATACCAATCGCATTCTTCATCTTCTAATCCTTTTTGTTTATAAACATAATATAAATTAGTTGGATCATTACTAATATTGTCATTTGTAACATTTCTTGTTTTACTCAAATCTAGTACATTACCTTGTAACCATAATGCATCGCCCGGATCGCCATGAACAACATAGTTATTAATATATGTTTCATCACCATAAGTTATATACTTGTAGTTTGGTTTTATAATTTTATTAAAAAAGAATGGGTTCTCTGCATATGATTGATTAGTTAAAACAACCTTAATTCTTTTTTTAAATTCGGTATTAAAGTTTTTGTGTATCGCCGACAACACGCAAGTAGAATCTATCCCACCGGACCAGTAAACCAATATTGGAATGTCTTCGGTATAATATTTCATCATTTCAAGTGCTCTATTGTTTGTTGCTTCTTCAAATGTTATAGATTTGTTTTGCCATTGGGGAACTGATAAGTCGAATATAGTGTCATACCATTCTGGAATCTGCAATCTAGGCAAACCTATTCCACTTGAAAATAATAAGCCGTTATTAAACAGTTTCCTAAATTTGTTTAACGATGCATAATCTATGTTGTAACTAGATAGTTGTTGCTTGTCGTAAAACTTTGACCCAAAATAAACAATTTTATTCATGACAATAAATCTTGTATTCTTTGTTTCGCTTTATTGAGATCAAATTCTGTATAAAGGATATCAAATATAAACTTTTTAGTATGAAAGAAATCATCTTTTATTGGTAAGTCTAAAAATGTATCATTAAATTTATGGTCGTAGTCTGTAGTTGATATATCTAAGTTATGTTCAAACAAATTCGCACCAAGATTATCTAGTGCTTTAAATTTTGATAAATCATCTAAAACATTAACAATGTTAACGGTATACATCAAATATTCTAAATTAGATAATAGTAGTTTGTTATCTACGTCACAAGTTCTTGGTACTAATTCTTGAACATTATGTATTTTGTGTTCTACGTTAAAGTTAAAACTTAAAACAGATAGTTCGTCCGAATTGATGCTCCATTCAGCATAACAAGAATTATCTATTAAGTCCTTATTAAAATTCCACGCAGAACTTAATTTAACTAATTCGAAATTAAACCTACTACTGAAAATGTTTTTAACATAATACAAATATAAAGGATTGTTATGAACAATTCCAAAGGTTTGTGTTATTCCTTCATACAAACCATATTGGCAATATTCATTATTAAACTTTACAGCAGATCCAAATATAAATTCTTCTGTGTTTAGTGTATCAAAGTAATGAGATATCTCTCTTTTAACTGTAGTGCTAACTTTCATTTGATTCTACAATTGACTTTACAATTTCGTTAATGTTTATTTCCGAAAAATCTTGTATTCTAATATCCCATTTTTCAGGATCAAGAAACAGCCGTTGTGTATCTTCGTAAGCACATTCTGTGATAGTATTCATCCAGATAGTAAAATCTGGTCCAAATATTCCACGTGATTTAGGCATAGGTGCAATAAAGTCAACTACTGCAAAATCTTCTGTAACTGGTATAGAATGTCCGTCTGACCATTCACAAAAGTTGTAAAAACGCATTGCTTGTCTTAATCTACCATCGTTTGTGAAATCTAGATCGTGATATTTTTCACGCTGTTCATCTGCATTCATGCGTATTACAGTGTAATTACGTTTTAGTAATTCGTTGTATATTTGATTTGCTAATGTAGTTTTACCCGATCCAGGTAAACCCATTATTAATACTTTGAATGCCATATTTGGGGTATGTTGCTGTTTGATACTATTTACTGTAGATAAACAGCAACAAGAAATTCCTTATGCATCTTGGTTATAGTTAACTTTTACTCAGTTCTTAAACGTTCTTTTCATATCAAAGGCGTACCGACTTGCTCTATTTTTTGGAAGTCTTTTCGTCTTGCCTAGTACTACTTAACTGTATTAAGATTAGTTTTATTGTTAAACTTAACTAATGCCTCCAAGG
>Ga0255772_10002273_pt1 | contig 18802 bp, 22 predicted proteins | sample 071ome_34_FD_179970 | JGI IMG/M metagenome (GOLD analysis project Ga0255772, IMG submission 179970) | Coastal salt marsh microbial communities from the Groves Creek Marsh, Skidaway Island, Georgia - 071411BT metaG (version 2) | ecosystem: Environmental > Aquatic > Marine > Intertidal zone >...
AAAATGGTTTTATCTTTGGACGGAAAATCTACACACATCAAAATAAATCCTTCACGAGAACTAAGAAGAATACCTACTGATAGTTTTAGAATTGATATTATTTGTAAACCAGAAATACCAGAACACGAACCTGAACACCTAATCGGTAAAGGTAATAACAAATATCTAAAATATCCTTTGTTATCTAAAATCGGATACGATTTTGGAATTGACTACAACAATAGTAATGCATTTGCAACTTCAATGTGGGATTGGAAAAATGGACATATATATCGTTGGAGAAGAAGATATCAAAACAATTGGACAAAGGTTAGTTTGATACACGACAAAGACAACAAAAAAATTAGTTTCCAAATCAACGACCAAGACTTAGGAGAAAAGTTCGGTATACAGCAATCAACCATATCATATGAAGAAAAATTAAAACGATATGGTAATGTTCCTTTTTGGTTAGGGTGTAATGACCCGAATGCTTGGGAAGGACAAAGATTTTTTAAAGGAGAGATAGCAGAGGTAAAAATGTGGAATCAGTATGATGACTTAGTTTTACATTACGATATGACTAAATCAATATGTTGTGACCAAGGTTGTCGTAGATGTAAAGGAGATATCGTTAAAGATTTAAGTGAATTTGGAAATCACGGATTAATAGAAAATCGTAATATTAGATTTTTATATGATAAAGAAGTGATAAAAGATAGTCCAGCACCACATAGAAGATATGGAACTATGGAATGTATGTATCACGACGACGAAGGAATAGTAAACAATCAATTTCAAGGAGATGTAGAACAAACCAGTAAAAACGAAATCCTTTACAGAAAGAAAATGCAAAAGGGTGAAGTTGATATTGATAATTCAGGACTAAAACAAATGAAATACACAATTGATAGTATTGATACTATTTATAATAGACACAAGTTAATTAATGTAAGGTTTTTGTGAATCAAAAAATAAAGTATAAAAACAAACCTTGGGAACATATTATATTTGATAAGTTTTTCTCAGAAGAACATTATAAAGTATTAAAAGATTTTCCAAGATTAGAAAGTGGTTATGAAAGAATAACCGGCTTCAGAGATGCAATAGACAATAGAGTTTTCTTAAATGAAGACTTTTGTGAAAAAAATCCACAATTTAAACCAGTAATGAAATTTTTAAATAACGATAAATATTTTGGTAAGTTGTTTAATGTAAATTTAAGTTCTTGTAGTTTAAGACCAGAACTTATTGATGATAGATATCCTTTTTTTCACGATGTCCATTGTGACCATCCTGACAAAGCATTGACCATATTGGTTTATATTGATAAAGACGATAAACAAAACTTAGCATCAGATTTATATACCGATAAAGAAACCCATCACACAAAATTAAAATGGAAAGACAATGGTGGTATTGGTTGGACTATCGAAGAAAATGATAATAAATGGCACGGATTTAATCCTATGGAATATAAAGGTGTTAGAAGGATTTTAATTTTAAATTGGGTATACGATACTGATTGGAGAGACAAATCACAACTTTACTTAGATTATAGAACAAGACCATTTAGATTTCAACCAAAATCCTGGAATAAGTTGAATGATTTACAAAGAAGCAAAAAATATGGTGAATATATGGATTGGTTAGGGGGAATAAATCACAATGATGGATATACAGATAATGTTAATCCTATGAAACCAAAACAAGAAAATAATCTTTACAAAAAGTTAAAAGCATACATATTGATGTGTAGACGATATCGAGATGAAAATATAGATGATTGGCATAAATCAAAATCAATTAAAATCACCAAACAAGAATTAGAAAATCATTTACAAGATTTACAAAGATTAATTGAAGACAATTTCAAAGAAATTGTAAAAAACTTATTTATGACAAAATGGATTACTTCTATTATGATGTGTTTTATTGATTTAGGAAATAAACAACAAAAACTTTATGTAAAAAAATTAGCATTACTTTTTATATTAAACAGAACAAACTTGTATAGAGGTAGAACCTTGGTAACTGAGGATGAACTAACTTTAAGTCAACAATTAAGTCAAATGGTAAAGTTCAAAGATATTAATCAAATGTATAAGTTTCTTGAAGAAAATACAAATGAATTAAAGGATATATTAAATGTCAGACCATAAGGAAATGAAAGAAAAGTTAGACAATGTTGGTTGTGGTATGTGTTTAGCAAAGTGGACACAAGTTACACTTCAATTACAATCAGGACACAATCATAGTTGTCACCACCCAAGAACACACAAAATTTCAGAAAAAGAAATTAAAAGAAATCCAAGTGCTCTACACAATAGTAGATATAAAAAACTTCGTAGAAGAGAAATGTTAACTAACAAAAGACCAGTTGAATGTGATTATTGTTGGAACGTAGAAGACAATTCAGATAAATTTTCAGATAGAGTATTTAAGTCAAATGAAAGTTGGTCTAAACCACACTTTGATGAAATTGTAAAATTAGATTGGAGAGAAGACTATAATCCAAGATATGTAGAAGTAGCATTTTCAAATGCTTGTAATTTCAAATGTAGTTATTGTGGTCCACCATATTCTTCTACTTGGATGAACGAAATCAAAAATCACGGAGCATATCCAACAACAGATAAGTTTAACTCACTTGACGGATTGAGAGCAGAAAATAAAATGCCAATACCATACAAAGATGAGAATCCATATGTAGAAGCATTTTGGAAATGGTGGCCAGAATTATACAGAGATTTACATACATTTAGAATCACAGGTGGTGAACCAATGTTGGCAAAAGATACTTGGAAAGTATTGGATTATATTATTGAAGAACCAAATCCAAATCGTAATTTAAATTTAGCAATAAATTCTAATTTAGGTTTGGAAAGTAAAATGGTTTCAAAACTAATCGATAAAATAAATAAAATAGAAGACGAGAATAGAGTAAATGAATTTATCATATTTACATCAGTTGATACTTGGGGTAAACAAGCAGAATATATCAGAAATGGTTTAGAATTTAATTTATTTTGGGATAATATGAATATGGTTTTAGAAAGATGTCCAAAAGTTAATCTTACCATTATGTCAACATATAATGCTTTATCAGTGCCTAATTATGATAAACTTATAACTAATGTTCAAGACTTAAAAACAAAGTATGGTTCACCAGACAGATATTGGACATCTGCAGTATTTTTAGATTCAAGTTATTTACGATATCCAAGTCATCAAACCGTACAAGTATTACCAGAAAAATTTGATAAACAAATTTTAGAACAATCAGAATTATTACAAAAAAATTCTATTCTTGAAGATGGTAAGATAGTTAATTATGGTTATGCGGATATTGAAATACAAAAAATAAAAAGAATATATGATTGGAAAGTGGCAAAATGGGAAGGAAAAGAAGAACAAGTTAATTCACAAAGATATAACTTTGGTAAATTTTTTCAAGAACACGACAAAAGAAGAGGGACAGATTTTTGTAAAACTTTTCCTGAATTAGAAGAGTTTTATAAAGATTGTTTAAAAATAAAGTTATGAAATATGTAATCGATATAGACGGAACAATATGTAAAGAAGAAGGTGAGGTAGTTGGAAGAACACCTTATCTCGATAGAATAGAAAAAATAAATAAGTTGTATGATGAAGGACACACAATAGTTTTTTATACTGCTCGTGGATTAAAGAGTGGTAGAGGTGAAAAACATTATCGTCCAATCACAGAACAACAATTAAAAGAGTGGGGAGTAAAATACCACGAGTTGTGTTTTAAAGGACACAACGGAGATTACTTCATAGATGATAGAGGAATAAACGCAGAGGATTTTTTTTAAAGATGTTTAAAGAGAGTAAAAGTCGTTCAACAAGAAAATCAATCACTTGGAGAATAATTGCATTTTTAAATTCTTGGTTTATATTAATGGTTGGTTTGACAGAAATTCCATTTTGGAACGCTTTAATTATGAATCTGACCGGAATATTGTTTTTTTATATACACGAGAGAGTTTGGAATAAAATAAGTTATGGAAAATATGATACTGATATCTCATAGAGGAAATATTAATGGTTCTAATCCAGAAATGGAAAACAATCCAGAATACATACAAAAAGCATTAGACTTAGGTTATGATGTTGAAATTGATGTTTGGGGTTGGAAGTATGGTGGTTATTCATTAGGACACGACAATCCACAATACGATATCGGTGTTGACTTTTTACGACAAGACGGATTATGGTGTCACGCAAAAGATATGATTTCATACTATCGTATGATGGAAGACCCAAAAATACATTGTTTTTCTCACGATAGAGATATGGTTGCACTAACATCAAAAGGATACTTTTGGCAAAGTTGGAATTTTCGTTTGACAAAAAGAAGTATTTGTGTTATGCCACCAAAATATAAAGAAGTACCAAATTATGTAGCAGGAATATGTAGTGATGAAATTGGATTATACAAATAATTGGGATTTAATAGATATTAATAATATCAAAGGTAGATTGAATATTATGTGGTTAACACCAGATGGTATGGGAATATCTACAAGAATTTTTTCTCATATGACAATATTAAATATGATTTGTTCAAAGTCTAACAATCACGACTTTTGGGATATATCAGAAGTTAAAAAACACAATGTTGATGACCCAGTTCAATTAGAACTTCCTGACTTCAAAGATAATAATTTATATTTAGCAAATCTTATGAAATCATTTATGAAAAAAACAGGATATGTTAGGGTTTCAGGACCATATCGTGAATACGAAATGGGTGACACATATGGACACGCATCAAAATTGTTAGAAAAAAGAAAGTTTGTAGTTGAATCATATAATACATTAACAGAACAACAAGTAAAGTTTGTGCAAAAAGTTATTGAACACTATGGTTTAGAACAAAAAGGTGATGAACTTTTAATTAGAGACCATACGGGAATTCCCAACAATATTGAAACACAAATTTTTCCACCAAAAAAATTAAATTTTTATTTCGATAGAGTGGAAGAAAATATTGATATAGTAAATGGAATACCAAAAGAATTTGTAAAATATTATATTCCAGTTTTTGATATTGATTGGTTTAGAGAAGATTATAATGTTGAACCACCAGTTTATCCAACTGATATGAGACAATCTCATTTGTCCAATGGTTTAAGTGTTGATACCATCAATGACGATGAGACAGAATTTAAGGGATTTTACTTAATAGAAGGATTTGGTTCAGCACTAAACGCTATGGGATTAAATCCAGAAACAAAAAAAGTTTATGATTCGGTTTTTACTTACATAGGAGAAAAAAGCTTAAAATTATTACAAAATGGTGTATTGAAGTTGTGTGTTTGTTATTTACAGGAATCTTTTATTACAGATAATATTATACATTCAATACATTACAATACCAAGAGATTAAATATAAACAATTTTTATGTAATTGTCAATGATTTTTTAGTTTGGTCAAGATACTTACATTGGTGTAAAATACATAATGAACAGCCAAGGTTTCAAGTAAAAGTATTTTGTCATTCTCTTGTTGAAAAATCTTTTGAAGTTGCTAATTTATTAGACAATAAGGAGATTTACGAATTGGCAAAAGACTATAAAGAACATAAAGGTTCAGCTATGTCATTTGACGATTTTTACAAATCAAAAGACACAATTAGAAAAAATACAATTTTATCGATGAATAGAAGAATGAGAGAACATAGAATAGCTACATTATGTGTTTTGAACAAATACAATTTAGTAAAGGATAATGGTGTAAGTTTTCAATTTACAATAGACAAAAATTATCCTTATAATGTAAATGGGTTCTTTACTACAATGGAAAAGTATAATGATTATAGATTAGAATATGAAAAGTTAAGAGAAATGAAATATCAATATGTTGATTATCCAATAGCTATGGAAGCAAAAGACGGGGTTCATCACGGATATGGGTGGGAAAATAAACAACCATATTTAGATTCATATTTGAACATCACTACTGAAACAGACTTTATAAACCCAACAGGATACGCTTCAGAAAAGGTATGGAAACCATTTGGATTTTTTCAACCAGTATTGTTGGTTGGTAGTCACGGAACATTAGAATTTATTCGTTCTTTTGGATTTAAAACATTTGACGGGTTTATTGATGAAAGTTATGATAAAGAAATTGATAATACAAAAAGATTCGAATTGATAGAAAAAGAAATAATCAAATTTAGTAAAATGTCAAAACAAGAAGTTCACGATTGGTATTGGAGTATGGAAGATATATTAATACACAATCATAAATTGTTTATAAAGTATGGAAACTACAAGGCAGCTGAATATGAAAAATTATTTGGAGAGTTAAAATGAAAATATTAATTACAGGTGGTGCTGGATACTTAGGTTCAGTCATAACAAGAAATTTATTAAAAAATCACGAAGTAATCGTATATGATAATTTGATGTATAACCAAACATCATTAGTTGATTTATGTCATCACAAAAACTTTAATTTTCATTATGGTGATGTTCGTCAATGGAACGAATTAAGACCATTGGTAGAAAAGTCTGATGTAGTTATTCCATTAGCAGCATTAGTGGGATTCCCAAGTTGTGAACAAGACAAAGAATTGGCAACAAGTATCAACACCACACAAATAAAAAATATAGTAGATATATTATCACCTAATCAAAGAATTTTATATCCAAACACCAATAGTGGCTATGGAAGTAGAATGGAAGGTATGGTAGACGAAACTAACTCACTAACACCTATTAGTCATTATGGTGTAACTAAATGTGAATCAGAAAATTATGTTTTGGAAAATAGTAATGGAATTACTTTTAGATTGGCTACGGTATTCGGAACATCAGGTCGTATGAGATTAGATTTATTAGTGAATGAGTTTGTTTACAAACTATTGACCGATAAATACATCACTATTTTTGAAAAAACTTTTATTCGTAATTTTATCCATATTCAAGATGTAAGTAGTGTATTTGAATTTATGATTGAAAACTATGACAAATATCAAGGTGAAATATACAATGTTGGACTATCTAATGAAAATATTAATAAACAACAATTGGTAGAAAAAATACAATCTCACATACCAAATACATCAATTACTTATTCAGATTATTTTGTAGACCCAGATAAAAGAAATTATATCGTTAGTAATGAAAAAATAGAATCAACAGGTTGGAAACCACAATATAGTCTTGATGACGGAATTAAAGAGTTGATAAAATCTTATCAACTGATAGTTCCACAAGAAAGTTCAAGATATAGGAATGCGTTTCCACTAAGTTATGGAAAATCAATATGAGTTTTAAATACACAATAGAAGAATCAAAATTACAAGATGTAAAAATTTACACACCAGACAAATTCACAGACTATCGTGGAACAATGTGGACACATTGGGAACAATCAATGAATACACCAGAAAATAAAATCTCAAAGTTCACACACTCTCGTAAAAATGTTCTAAGAGGATTACACGGAGATAATGAAACTTGGAAACACATCACTTGTGTGTATGGTGCATTTTATTTAGTAGTTGTTGATTATCGTGAAGATAGTCCAACTTTTTTACAATGGGATAGTTTTACACTTGATGATAAAAATTGTAAAAGTGTATTGGTTCCACCAGGTTTTCTAAATGGACATTTATGTTTATCAGATGAGTGTGTATTTCATTATACACAATCTTATCCAAATGACTATGTAGATTGGCAAGACCAGATATCAGTCAAGTGGAATGACCCGATGTTAAAAATAAATTGGCCAATCAATAATCCAATATTATCGGAAAGAGACAAATGACTTATTTAGATAAATACAAAAGAATATATGAAGATTGGATTATGTCAAACTTAGACACAGAATACTCTATCCAATGTAATGAAAATCAACCAAACGTTGCAGACTCATCAAGATATTTGAGTGAATTGTTTAGTGTAGAACCATTTATTTTAAACAATAAAAATCAAATATTTGGTAATGAAGAAACACACAAATATTTAACTTCAAACCTAAAAGACAATGATTTACCATATAGAAGACTTTTAAAGACAGATATAAAAGTTATAGTTCAAGCAGGATTACATCCAGTTAGTGAGGCAGAATTTCCAATATATGATACCAAGAAAAACTTTTTTGATAAGTTTTTAGAACCAAATGTTGTAAAAAAAATGAGAAACGGAACATTAATTTTATTATTGTATCAAGGTTGGGAAGCAGAAAATTTTGAAGATGAAATGTATAGTAGGTTAAAAAAAGATAAATATAAAAACTTTTATCAAATGTTTAAAGATGTTTTAGATGAATATAAACTTCCAAGGTCTTCTATGATTATTGTTAGTAGTAATCTATATGGTAATGAACATAAAGATTATGGAGTTAATGTTATTTATGACAATATAATGGAATGGAACACATTACATAGAGGTATAGCACCAAGTTATCAAGATAAAATGTTAGAGAAAACAGGATTAGATTTTAAAAGTATTAATCTTGATTATAGTGTTGATGAATATTTAGAATCAATAAAAAATATTAAAACACCATTATGTAGGTTAAGTAGAACTAAGCACATTCAAAGAGATTGGATGTTATATTTTATAAAAAAATTTGGTTGGTATGATAGAAGTGTGGTGGAACAAAAATTTTTTAATGAAGGAAGTATTATATGGGAAAACACCACAAGAAGAACTGCAATGGAACTTTGTGAAAAAACAAAAGAACTAAAGTATTTAACCAAGTATTTTGAACTCATAGAAGATGATAGTGTGTTTGGTGAAATTAAAAAAAGTTTACCAATCATAGCAAGTAATTATGAAAAACATCCAAACTTTGAATCTTGGGAAATACATTCAAATTTACCAATACCTATGGAAGTTTACAAAAGGTCAGTCTTTTCTTGGGTATCAACTTCTTTACCAGACCAAGCGGATATGATATTTTTAAATCAATCTACATTTAACCCGATATTATATTATCACCCAATTATATGGTTGAGTTATCCAAACACCACTAAATACTTCAAAAAATATGGTTATAAATCATATGATTGGTTGTTTGAATCAGAATCTAAAATTGACGATTCTGAAATGTTTTCACACAGGTTAGTTTACAATTTACACGATATTAATAAAGTTATGAATATGAGTAACGATGAACTTTACAATAAAATAAAAGACAACAAAGATACTTTAGTTCATAATAGAAATTTACTTTTAGAATGTAGAAGTATAGAAAGAATAATAACAAAATTATATAGGATGATTTATGAAACAACGATTTAATATAGTGGTTCCAATGGCAGGTAGAGGTTCACGATTTACCGAACAAGGATATATGGACTCAAAACCATTCATTGATGTAAATGGAAAACCAATGATACAAAGAGTAATTGAAAACTTAGGCATTGAGTTTGACAAAAATTATATGTTTGTATTGATTTGTTTACAAGAGGACTTTGACAAGTATGACTTTTATCAGTTCAAAGATATCATTGGACACGACTCTTATGATGTCGTAATATTAGATGATGTTACTGAAGGAGCAGCACAAACAATTTTACAAGCAAAAGACTTAATAAATAATGACACATCATTATTAACATTAAACACAGACCAAATGATAGATTATAATCCAGAAAAAATGTGGGGATTGGCAGAACACTATGATGGATACATACCTTGTTTTTGGGGTGATAGTAAAGATTGGAGTTATGCCAGAACACTCGATAATGGATATGTTCAAGAAGTCGCAGAAAAGAAAGTTATATCAAACAATGCAACGGCAGGATATTATTATTGGAAAAAAGGTAGTGATTTCGTAAAGTATGCAGAACAAATGATTAAAGACAATAGTAGAACCAACGGAGAATTTTATGTGGCACCAGTTTACAATTGGGCAATCAAAGACGGAAAGAAAATCGGTATCGGTATGGTTGATAAAATTTATGAATTAGGAACACCTGAATATTTGGAGGAATATTTAAATGGAAAATAAAATATTATTAACAGATGTATTGACCAGTAAGGGGTCAAACATAGGAATAGTTCATACGATGAAACAAGGTTGTTCATCACTTACACATCTTCAAGAAAAATTTTCAGATGCTTTTGAAATTGTAGAAAAAGATTTAACAGATAAAAACTTTACATTTGTGATTCCTATAAGATGTCCATATGAAAAATGGGTATCTGGTGTTATACAGGAATTAGATATTGGTGGTAAAGAAGATGTTTTTAAAAGATGGGTGGATTCTGACGAACAAATGGAAGAAATATTAGAAAGGTTTATAAGAATTGGACTTTCAAATATAAGAAAACCTATGGTTTTTTATCATTCGAAATTAGGTAGATGGACTGTAAATGATGAAATTAGTTTATTTCAATATACAAAAATGAAAAATATTTATTTTGTAGAATTAAAAGAATTTTCTAATCCAAATTTTATCGAATGGATGGGACAAAGGGACAAAAATTGGTTGATAGTTGATGAAATACCAAAAATTAATGTAACTAATAATAGTGATTGGAAACAATTTGCTATAAAGACTATTAAAAAAATAATCAGTAAATCTAAAGGAACTGATGATATAATATTTAATATTTTTTATAGACAAGATGAAGATTACAATTTTGGAAATCACTATCACAAAAGAAATGACTTTGTCGCATTTGAAGAGATACTGGAAAGATATTTTTTCTTAGAGGAAACTATTTTTGAAGAAATAAAGAAAAGTGACAGATTTATTGAATTGGAGCCTTATGAAGAAAATATTGATATGTGAAGGTGATAGTTGGACAGCTGGAGATATTCTTAATCCTGAATTAGATGTAACTTGGGTAAATCATCCAAGTAATGATTCATATAGATTACCAAAAGTTTGGCCACACAAATTGGGAAAGTTATTAAACATTGAAGTATTGAATATGTCACAAGCAGGTAGTTCCAATGATGGAATTGTTAGGAGATTAATAGATAACACTTTTAAATTATTAAAAAAATATAAAGGTGAAGAAATGTTTGTAATTGTTGGTTGGTCATCACCAGAAAGAAAAGATTTTTTTACAGAAAATAATTGGGAAACATTATATCCGGCACATAACCATAATCAAAACATAGAAAGTGTAAATAAGTTATGGGATGTATATGTTGAAAACTTTTGGAATGAAGAAGAATATATCAGTAGATATATACATACAAATTTATATATTCATTATTTTTTAAAAAGTCATAATATAGACCATATGTTTTTCGACGCATTTTACGAAACTTCAGAGTTTGGACTTCATCACGAAAAACAAATTAGAGATATTATTACTGATGAAAATTATTTAAATATTACTAAAAATTTTTTTAAAGATATTTCATTTAAAAATTTTTTGTTAAAAAATAAAGATAAGTTTGGTGGAGAAGTATTTAATAAAAACCCACATCCAGATGAAATGGGACATCAGTTGTGGTCAGAAGAGTTATCAAGGGATTTACAATGGATAAAATAACATACGCATATTTAGAAACAACGAACTATTGTAATTTAGATTGTAGTTTTTGTAATAGAACTGATGTAATTGGCCCACTCAAACATATGTCGTTAGAAAATTGGGGTAAGTTATTAGACGGAATAAAACACCACCCAATCCAAGAAGCAAAACTTATGGGTATGGGAGAACCAATGCTACACCCACAATTTGATGAAGTGTGTCGTATGTTTAAAGAAACATTTCCAAAGTGTAAAGTAGTCGTTGCAACTAATTGTCAATATAATATTAACGATAAGTTTAAGAGAGCATTAAAATATATTGATATATTGTATTTTTCAATTGACGGATATAAAGAAAGTTATGAACGAGATAGGTCACCGGCAAAATGGAGTAAGTTGATAAAGTTTTTAGAACAATTCAAATCAGTCAATAGATATGATTGTGATGTAGTTGTGAATTATGTCGTCAACGCCTACAATGTTTACGATATACCAAAGATTGATAAATTAAGAAAAGAAAACAATTTAGGTGTGTTAAGGTTAAATATTGCTCAAATATGGGACGAAACAAAAAGTCTTAATGACGACATTGCAACATCAGGTTATACCACAGAACAATTAGATTATTTAAAAAATAATTGGGGTGACAATATTATGGGTAAATCTAAATGGGACTTCAAAGATTGTTTTTGGGTAAATAATGCAATTTATACAACAGTGGAGGGAAATGTAAAAATGTGTTGTATGAATACAGGTGCTAGACCTTTTGGTAATTTATTTGTAAATTCAATAGACGAGATAAGAGAAATGACAGATTATCAAAATGTAAAAAAAGGTTGTCAAACAAACAATCCAACATCACATTGTAAAAATTGTTCATACAAAGAACTAACACCTATCTTGGAGTATGTAGGAATATGAAACCACATTTATGGAAAGTAGAAAGAAGAGCTGATTATACTGATAAGTCTCAATATGATTTTGTATTGAACCAGTCAGAGCGTTCACAATCAATTCCACACTCTTATTATACAAAATTTATAAGAAGTTTAACTCACGAGGATTTTGCATATTATCCCAATACAAAAAACTTCAAAGAAAAAATATGTAATTTTTATAATGTAAAACCAGAAAATTTATTTTTAAGTGATGGCTCGGATGTCGGTATCAAGTCAATCTTTGAAACCTTCACAACTTGTGGCAATATCGTTACATCTGAGCCGTCCTTTCCTATGTATCAAGTTTATTCATCTTTATATAATTGTCAATATAAAGGAATACATTACGATGTAGATACTTTAGAATTTTCAATAGAAGATATGTTAAAATTCGTTGATGATGAAACTCAGTTGATTATATTGGCAAATCCAAATAGTCCAATCGGAGATTACAAAACCATAGATGAAATCAAACCTTTATTAAATACAGGTATTCCGGTACTGATTGATGAGGCATATATTGAGTTTAGTGATGAAGAAAGTTTTATTAAGTATATTGACGACTATCCAAACCTAATTGTAACAAGAACATTTTCTAAAGGATTTGGTGCTGCAGGTTGTCGTGTTGGTATGACTTTTTCTAATCCACACTACATAGAAAACATTTCCAAATTTAGACAAATGTATGAAATCACGGGTGTATCTATGAAGTATTGTGAATTTTTATTGGATAATAAACATTTGGTTGATATTTATTGTAAAGAAGTTGTAAAAGAAAAAAAGAAAGTTATTTCAATGTTAAAGAATTATGAGGTTATAGATTCTCAATGCAATTGGATACATTTCAATAATCAAGACGACAATAAAAAAACAAAAGAAATTTTAGAAAAACATAAAGTATTGGTAAAGTATTGTAAAGTTCACCCATATGGATTTAGAGATAATTGGTGTCGTATGACAATCCAACCAGAACTTTCAGAACAAGAATTTTTTAAGGAGTTGATAAATGGTTAAACCAAAATATTTGAAAAATAAGTATGACATATATACATTTAAATCATATAAAGATGTTCCAGGTTGGATAAATGACGCAGAGTTTATATATGAAGAAGTAATTAAAAATGCAGAAGATGGAGACCACTTTGTAGAAATAGGAACTTTATTGGGTCAATCAACTACACATATGGCACAACTAATTAAAGATAGTGGTAAAGATATAAAATTTGACTCAGTTGATATTTTTTGGATTATTGAAGAAGCATTGAAAAATTATGAACATACCAATCATCCAAAAGAGTTTTTAGATTACTTCAATAATATAAAAAATGAATGGGATATGAATATCATTAATATTATACAACACCCAATGAGAATACTTGAAGTTGATAAGTATGTTAATTTAATAACTTGTGATGAAAAATTAGTTCATAATATTTACAAAGACAATTCATTAAAGTTTGTATGGATTGATGGAGACCACGGAGCAGATGTAGTTTATACAGACTTAACTAATTTTTGGTCTAAACTTAAAGTTGGTGGTATGATAGCTGGTGATGATATCGCCTATGACGAAGTATTAAATGATGTAGAAAAGTTTTCAAAAGAATATAATGTTCAAGTAAAATATAATCATAATAGTTTTCAAATAATAAAGGATAAATAATGGTAAAAAGAAAATATACAACAACTACTCATTATGGAGAGGAGTTTGATTATTGGGCATACGAAGAAGAAAGTTTCCCATTACATCACGACAGAAGTTTAGGTATTTACGAGTATTCACAACAACATCAAGACAGGTGGATACAAAAACACACAAACAAAAAGAAAAATGGTATTTTTGTAGATATAGGAGCTGCACACCCGATAGCGATTAATAATACAATAGTTTTGGAAAAGGAATTAAATTGGACAGGAATCTCTTTTGACATAGGAAAGGGTGATGTTTGTTATTTTGAAAATGGTGGATTATTACAAGACTATATTGATTTATGGAATAAACATAGAACAACACCAATTATAACAGGAGATGTTCTAAAAAAAGACTTAAATAGTATTTTTGAAGAACATAATTTACCAAAAACAATAGATTATTTATCAATAGACTTGGAACCACCATATAAAAATTTTGAAATTTTAGAAAATGTTATGGAGTTAGATTACATTTTTAATTATATAACATTTGAAACTGATGCATACCGATTGGGTTCAGGAGAAGTTTTTCAAGAGGAAATTGATAGTTCAAGGGAATTGATGAAAAATAGTGGATATGTTTTGGCACACCCTTTTGATGCCGAAGATTGGTATGTTCACGAATCAGTGTATGATAAAAATAGAGACTACTCGAGGAATTAAAATGAAAAGAAAATGGTTACCAACATTAGGTGAATTAATTGATAGACTAAGTATTCATCAATTAAAAGAAGTTTTCATACCAGAAAACAAAGAAAATTATGCTAATGAAATACAAGATATGGTTCACGATATTGATTTACTGATAAAAGAAAACAAAGGTAAAATCAACGGAGAAACAATTAGAGCAATCATAGTATTGTCACAAATGAACGCTCATATTTGGTATAATGAATCACAAGTTCGTAAAGGAGAAAAGGGTTCAGATAATCTGATGTTGACTCACGGACTAAATGGAATTAGAAATACTGCTATCAACAAAATTATGGAAGTAGTTGGTGGTAGAAAAGATTACAAAGTAGATTGTATAGCAGCAGAATATAAAGACTGGGAAGTCAGTTGGGAGAAAAAAAATGGTAAAAGAACTAAGAAATAAAACAAATCAATTAGTCGAAGATATGTTTGAAATGTGTGTAAACGCAGGAGATGGACACGTCACATCTTGTTTATCTTGTGCAGAAATTATGACCACATTATATTATGGTGGGTTTATAAAACACGACCCAGACAATCCACAATGGGAAGAACGAGATAGATTTATATTGAGTAAAGCACAAGCAAGTCCTATATTTTATAGTTTGTTGGCAGACAGAGGATATTTCAACAAAGAAGAAATGGACAAGTTTGCACAACAAGACGGAATATTTGGAGTTCATTTACAAAGTGATGTACCAGGTGCAGAAATTTCAGCAGGTTCATTAGGACACGGATTTGGATTGGCATCTGGAATAGCATTAAGTGCTAAACTAAATAGAGAACTTCATCTAACTTATTGTTTATTAGGAGATGGAGAATTATACGAGGGTTCAGTTTGGGAAACTGCTATGTTTGCATCACACAACCATTTAAATAATTTAGTAGCAATCGTAGATAGAAATTATCAATGCACTATGGACTTTACAGAAAACTTATTAGAATTAGAACCAATAGAAGATAAATGGAAATCATTTGGTTGGGAAGTCAAAAGAATTGACGGACACGACATTGAACAAATTGTTGATTCATTAAAATATGTTCGTAGTCGTAGAACAAGAAAACCACTTGTAATCATAGCCGACACCGTAAAAGGCAAGGGTATTGATTACTTATCTTGTAAACCAATTTGGCACGGGGGAACACCAATCAAAGACGAAGATGTAGAAGCGTCAAGAAAAGATTTACAAAGGAGTTTAAAAAATGGGTAAAGATACAAAAACAACAATACTAAATCAGAATCGTAGTCAAAGAGATTCTTTCTTTAAACAAATCTATGAAATGATGAAACACGATAAAGATATCGTGATAGTTGTTGCAGATATGTCAACACCTATTTTTGATAAAGTAAGAGAAGACTTTCCACATAGATTTTTTAACACCGGTATTGCAGAACAACAAGCAATATTACTTGCTTCAGGATTAGCAAGAGAAGGTAAAAAAGTATTTGTATACGCAATCTCTACATTTATGGTTATGAGATGTTATGAACAAATAAGAGTTTCCCAAGGTGTGATGAAATTACCAATCACGATAGTTGGAGTTGGTAGTGGATATAGTTATGATGATTCTGGTCCAACACATCATATGTTAGAAGATATTTCCATTATGAGAGTTTTACCACATATGACAATACATAGTATTTCTGATAATGTAATGGCAAGACGAGTTGCAGAACAATCAGTAAATATGGATACACCAAACTATGTTAGATTTGATAGACACATCAGACCAGACTTATATACTGATGAAGATGATTTATCAAAGGGATTCAATGTGTTGAAAGAAGGAACAAACGGATACTTTATATCAACAGGTATTATGACTGATGAAGCACTAAAATATTGTGATGATAAAGTTGGTGTAATTGATTTACATACTTTACCTTGCAATACTGATGAGTTGAGTAAAGTCATACAAGATAAAAAAGTAATCACATTAGAAGAACACTTTTTACCAGGTGGTTTAGGTAGTTATGTCTTGGAAATCATTTCAGACAACAACTTAAATACAAAAGTAAAAAGAATAGGTTTAAAACAAGAATACATTTATCGTTATGGTGGTAGACAAGATAATTGGGATTATCACAATTTAAATCAAGAAAATATTTTAAAAATAAAAAATGAATTTACGGCTGATTAAAGGTAGTGAATATACAACTATATCAGGTAGTTCATTAGAAGATTTAAATTATCAAAAAGATATTCTTGAATTGGAAAATAATGAATTGTTTGATGTTTGTTGTTTTAGTAATGATGATACACCATTACCAACGACTTACTTTAAATTAGCACCAAAAACAATTAAAGTAATAAACAAAAAAACAATAAAAATCAGAAATGACTTTGAACAATGGTGTGATGTTCAAGGAGTAGAACAATCAGGTGGTTCAGATAAAGAAACAAGTACAATTGTCCCAAAATATAATATACAAAAAAATAATGACATTGTCAAGGATAATTTTAATTTTATTCCATTGACTATTTTTTCACCAGATAATTGGTATTGTAATTCAGTAGAGTTTAATGCCATATCTCAATACTACAAAGGTAATCACAACACGTTTGCACAACAACAATGGAACACTTGGTACCAACACGAGGGTAAAGAATTAATCACAAGAGAAGAATTAACTTACTTACCATTTGTAAACTTTATAAAACGATTGGGATTTAATTATGAATAAAGTTGCAATTTGTATAGCAGGAGAAATGAGATATTGGGAAATAACAAAAGATATTTTTAATTCTTTTGACGCTGACATTTTTATATCTACTTGGAATACCAACAACAGACAAGATAATTATCCATATAAGTTTCACGGAAACAATAATATGAATATGGATATTATTAATAGTTTGGATAATTTAAAAGAGGCAGAATTCTTACCAAAAGAAGTTGAAAATAAATTTACATTTAATATACCGAAGTATTGGTATTTAATTCACAGATGTAATTTACTAAAAACTAAACAAGAAGTCAAGGAAAATTTTAAATATGATTTAGTATTGATTACCAGACCAGATGTATTGTATGACAAAAATTTACTAAATAGTATATCACACAAATTAGAAGAGTTGTGTGTTTATTCATCAGAAATAAATTATAATGAAGAATTTTATGGGTTAGGAACAATGGATGCCGCAGCTTACGGAACTTCATCAACAATGGATATATTTTCATCATTGTATAAACATACTTTTATGTCTGATGATTTTAATATGATTCCAATGGGACATTCATTGATTCCATATTATATGAAATATATTGGATTAAATATGGGGAAATCACAAATTTCTCAACATTTAATTAATAAAGTAAGAAAACCAGAAGAATATAAAAAGCTTACAGGAAAGAACAATGATTAAAAAAATAATAAATTGGTTTAAACATTTTAACCAAAAGAGAAAATTAAAGAAAAAGTTGAAAGAACTTCGTAAACGAGACCCTTTCATTTATAAATAAAACTTCTAAATCTTATATTTATAGTTGTATACAAATATAAATTTTTAGGACTAAAATGATTAAATTATCAGAATTACTACACGAAGGTATCAATGACCCAGGTATTTTAAAGGCCGTTTTCTTAGCTGGTGGTCCAGGTTCAGGTAAAACCTATGTTGCCAAAGGATTGTTTGGTATTCCAGAAAAACTAAACATCTCACAATCAGGTTTAAAAATGGTTAATTCTGATAAAGAACTTAAATTCTTACTAAACAAATACGGATTCGGTACTGATTTAGACGCATTACCAGATGAAGTATTTTCAAATTTAACCAATCCTAAAGACCCAGAATATAGTGGATTAAGAACTCACGCAAAAGCCCTAACAAAAGAACGACAAAGACTTTATGCACAAGGTCGTTTAGGTATGATTATTGACGGAACCGGAGATGATTATCAAAAGATTTCAAGAGAAAAGAAAGAATTAGAAGAAATCGGATATGATTGTTATATGATTTTCGTCAACACCGCATTAGAAGTGGCACTTGACAGAAATGAAAAAAGAGATAGAGT
>Ga0255772_10002281_pt1 | contig 18766 bp, 18 predicted proteins | sample 071ome_34_FD_179970 | JGI IMG/M metagenome (GOLD analysis project Ga0255772, IMG submission 179970) | Coastal salt marsh microbial communities from the Groves Creek Marsh, Skidaway Island, Georgia - 071411BT metaG (version 2) | ecosystem: Environmental > Aquatic > Marine > Intertidal zone >...
TTGTGGTAAATTTCTAATGGGATTGTTTTTTTGTTTGGTCTAAAAATTTTTTTCTGTTGATACATCATTTGTGCCGCCCACGCATTGGCCACGTGGCGGTATGGGCCCGTATGCGTAATCGCATGTACTTGAGTTGCAGGCAAAACGCCTGATGTAAAGTTGCTGGGCAAATCATCGGGAATTTCAGAAACCGGTTGGCACGCGATATACCGCACTTTCTTGCCGACCACGTCCCAGATGGGATACATGGTAAATGGGGGGCCATTTAACTTGTCAGCATGATTTTTATGACTGAAAGTCATCAGTATTTCAAAATCTTCCGACATGTATTTTTCTAGGGTTTCTGTGGCACAATCTCTTTGGATACCAATATAATTTTGAGCGGGGCGCTCTTTGATGCCATTGACAAAAATCATTGACGGCACCTGACCCAACTCGATCCAGTCCTTTAGCATTTTTAATCCCCGACAATAGTCCATACTAATGAATACCTCATATGCTTTTTTCATCCAAAAAAGAAAGAACGGCAAACTACTGTCCATGGTCCATGAAAGCTTGGTCTTACCCGCTTCAGGTTCAAGAAAAAAAGCCACTTTGGCTTTGGACTTAAAGGGTTTTAAAAATTCTAAGTCAATGGCAATTGCCTTTTCAGATTCGGCTCTGATCCACATCTGACCAGCGCCTACTATGGCTCCTTCCCAATAATAATATTTGTTGTCTGGTGCTACTTCTACTTTGGCCTGAGGTTCTGCAATAAGCCATGGAGACCAGTATTGCCAGGAATTAAAATCAGATAGGACCGATACAATTTTTTGAGGTTGGGCTTCAATTAAGATGGATTCTTTAACATATAATTTGGGCATAATTGGTTTTTTTTAAAATTAATCTATTTTGAGTTTTTATCGAATGCGATTCCCTTTTTGATACCGAAAGCTATAGGTCTGTAGCGTCCCATAATAATTGATCACAACTTTGGTGTTGTCAATGGCGTTAAATGTGCATTCAATTTTTGATCTGCCATTATCATTGTTTACAATCATTTTGCCAGACAATAAGGGGTTGCCTGCAAAATTCCAATAGTCCACTCGTTCTGAAGCCAATGCTTCAAAGCGCAGGTTATAAAAACCTACCGGCATATCGAGTTGTTGGTAAGGGGGTCGTAGTGATACAAAATAGGTGCCGGGATCTAGTGTGTTTTTTTGAGAACTATAGCATACCATTCCAATAAGTGACCCTTGGCCTTGAAGCATAAAATAGGATCCTGGCTGGGAAGAAACATCAAGTCCTTTGGCGGTGAAAATGAAGGTTTGCCGATAAGGAGGGGTGTCGGTGTCAGAAATTTGCTCAAAGGCCAATAAGGACGCGTTGGTGATTTGAAAGGTGGCTTGACCTATCGAAAAATAATTGTTTGATGCTGTCGGGGTTTCTTTGCTGCAAGAGGAGATTAATAAAAGAATAACCCCTAAAAAAAAGTGCTTTTTCATGGTGTTGATTTGGTGGATAAAAATTACTTAAAAAAAAGGAAACTTTAGGTGTTATATTTTATTTTTCTAAGCACCCGTTGGCTTTCTTTATAGGTCTGATAATGGTCTTCTCCCAGCGCTTTGAGTAGGGGTCTTGCTCGTTCGAGCTGGCTTTTGGCAAGCGCTATACCATTGAGGGAGCAAAGCATTAGTTGTGCCGCCATTTTTGGGAGTGCTTCCTTTTCTTGGGCGTCGAGCGGGGCCTGCTTTTCGAGTTTATCCATTAGGGCCTTTAAGGTATTGAGTCGATGATGAAGCAGCTTTTTGTCAATCTGTGGAGGTTCGAACAGCAATTGAGATGTTATGGTGTAGGACCCGTTGTCCAAAAAATTGATTTTTACTTCTTCGAGGGGATAAAAACGCAAGGGTGGATTAACCCCAAGCTGAACGTATTCTGTTATCAAAAATTCGTCTTTAGTCCATGCAATTTCGACTTCATCCAAATTGGAATAAAAAAGTTTGACCTGCTCATTGATCAACTCTATATCTACTCGGGAGTAATAGGTGCGGTTTTTAACTTTTTTTTGTTTCCCAGACCAGCAAACCACAAAAAATTCTTTAAAAACCAGATATTCAGAAACCAACTTGTGGTTGTGTTGGCCAATAAAATCCATAACCCGGTCCAACGTTAATTTGATGCTGTTTCGGGCATGGGTTTCGATTTGAGAGACGCGATGATGGTTGTCCGCTAATGGCAGTTGCAGCCTTTGCTTTGGCAGGGATATACTTCCTTCACGTTGGAAAAAACTTCCAGAAGGGTATTTCCAAATGGCTTTTTTTAACGTTGTTGCCATCGCATTAGGAAAAATGGTCACAAGACCCACAACCTTGCCTTCAGGGAGGTTTGGAAAGTAGATGTTTTCATAAGTGACTTTGGGGGGGACATCGAGATAGGCATTAACCAAATTTTGGAGCTTACTGTCGTCAAAAAAATCGACGCCAACAATTTCATTGGTAGCGTCTTCAATTCCAATAACAATATAGGAGTTGTTTTTGGGGTTGCTGTTAGAAAGTGCACTGATGTGTTTTAGGAATTTGGCTTTCCCAATTTTGGTATTGAGATCTATTTTGCGCTTTTTATCATAAAAACTGTTTTCGTCGCTATGCGCCAAAAGGGCTTTGATAAGAAGACGTTTGTTGATCATGTGTTGCGATTGACTACATAGGCACTGGCTTGGTCGGTTGGCAAAATTGTCAAATCGGCAATGGTGACATGCGCGGGGGCAGCAACCATGTAGGCAATTGCTTGAGCAACATCGGCTGCTGTTAGGGCTTGTAACTTAGCATATACTGAAGCGGCACGGGGCTGATCGCCTTTGAATCGCACTTCAGAAAATTCGGTTGCAACCAAGCCCGGGTGTATCGCTCCTACCCGTATGCCAAAAGGATTACAATCCAGTCTTAGGCCCTCTGTAAAACGATCTACCGCCGCCTTACTGGCACAGTAAACATTGCCCTTTGGGTATGCTTCTTTGCCAGCGATGGAGCCTACGTTGATGATTTGTCCGTTTTTGCGGGCAATCATTTGCGGCAAAAGTGCTTTGGTTACATAAAGCAACCCCTTGACATTGCCGTCTATCATTGCCTCCCAGTCGTCTAAGGACGCTTCGTGAGCGGGGTCCAAGCCGTGTGCATTTCCTGCATTGTTAACTAATAAATCGATCGTGTTGAACGGGGCTTCTAGGCGTTCAATTGCGTCAAATACCTCCTGTCGCTTGCGCACGTCAAAAGTCAAAATTTGATGGGGTGTTTCCAAAGCTTCTGATAATGCTTGAAGCTTATTTTGTCGACGACCACATATAACCAATCGAAATCCTTGCTTTGAAAGTAAAAGGGCCGTTGCCCATCCAATGCCACTACTGGCGCCTGTTATTAGTGCTGTTTTCATATCGTTATGGTGCGCGGTGTCCCCAACTTGCTTCGGTGAGAACAAACCAATCTTCAATTTCAAGTTCTATTTTTGTTGCTGTTACACTTTGCTCAAGTCGCGACAACTGTGTGGTCCCTACCACAGGATGTATAGTTGCAGGGTGACGCAAAAGCCATGCCAGCAAAAGCTGACTTTCATTGGCGTTGTATTTTTGACAAAGTGGTTTTAGAACCGCTTCTATTCGCAAAACCGCAGCATTTTTTTCTTTAAAATAAGCGCCCAATGGACTCCAAGCCATGGTCCCTATCTGTTGTGCTTGGTGATGGTCCAAACTGCTATCCAAAAGTGGGGCGTTGTGTGTCAAAGAACACGCAATCTGATTCCAGCTAGGGGTTTCAAAACGTTCAAAAAGGCGCAATTGTGAAGGGGTAAAATTTGACACCCCCCAAGCCTTAATTTTTTGCTCTTCGCGGAGTTGGTTTAGCGTTGCCACTATCGGCTCGGCATCCATCAAAGGACTGGGACGGTGTAACAGTAGTAGGTCTAAATAATCCGTTTGGAGGTTTCGCAAACTGTTTTCAACCGAAAAACGAATGTGTTTAGGCGAGTAGTCGTAGTGTTTTATTGGGATTGGACGGGCTTCGCATGGATATTGAATGCCACATTTGCTAATAAAATAAGTCGCTTCACGCGCAACCGCTGTTTGTTGAAAAGCGGTCCCAAAAGCAGCTTCGGTGGTATATCCTCCGTATATGTCTGCATGGTCGAAGGTATGGACTCCTAGCGCAACGGCCCCTTCTATATTGGCCGCAATTTGTGAGGTGCTAAGGTTTTGTCCCCACACCCCCCAGGTCATGGTTCCGGCAATTATCCGAGAAAATTTTTGCATTTCAAAAAACTAAAATTCACTCTAAAATAGGGACATTTGAGGCTTTTAAAAATTTGAAAACCTGCAATTTTTAACCAATTATTAACAAGATAAACACGAATATTTTATCATTTTTGGACACGCTAAAAAAAATGCCTTAATTAACATCATGGAAAACAACACTACTATAGACATTAAAGCACTGAATGAGAAAATTGCAAAGGAAAGTGCTTTTTTAGACCTGCTAACCCTTGAGATCAATAAGGTCATTGTTGGGCAAAAAGGAATGATCGAACGCCTGCTAATTGGTTTACTTGGTCGAGGACACGTCCTCCTAGAAGGGGTCCCTGGACTGGCCAAAACTCTAGCTATCAACACCTTGAGCAAAGCCGTCAAAGGCTCTTTTAGCCGGATACAATTTACTCCAGATTTGTTGCCTGCAGATGTGGTAGGTACAATGATTTATAACATCAAGGAAAACGATTTTTCGATAAAAAAAGGCCCTGTATTTGCCAATTTTGTCTTGGCCGATGAGATCAACCGGGCACCGGCTAAAGTACAGTCTGCCCTGCTCGAAGCCATGCAAGAAAAACAAGTAACCATTGGAGACAGCACCTTTAAGCTCCCCTTGCCTTTTCTCGTCATGGCTACGCAAAACCCAGTAGAGCAAGAAGGAACTTATCCGCTCCCAGAAGCACAAGTTGACCGGTTTATGCTCAAAGCCATTATTGACTACCCCAAAATCGAAGACGAACAACAAATCGTTCGGGCCAACCTTGCTCAAAATACCCCTGAGGTAAAACCCGTTATAACAACCAAACAAATTCTAACCGCACAACAAACGATTCGTGAGGTTTATATGGATGAAAAAATTGAAAAATACATTCTAGACCTCATCTTCGCAACACGTTATCCCGAACGCTACAAACTTGAAAAAATCAAACCTTTGATAAGCTTTGGAGCCTCACCACGTGGAAGCATCAACCTGGCCACTGCTGCAAAGTGTTATGCTTTTATGCAACACCGCGGCTATGTGATTCCAGAAGATGTTCGGGCCGTAATTTATGATGTGCTGCGCCACCGAATTGGCCTTACCTATGAAGCTGAAGCCGAAAATGTAACCACCGAAGACCTGATTAGCCAAATCATAAATGAGGTTGAAGTACCCTAGTCCTCACAGTGAAACCAATGCCGTATTTTTATGGACACCAAGGAACTTCTAAAGAAAGTCCGAAAAATCGAAATTAAAACCCGCCGCCTAAGCGACCACGTCTTTGGGGGAGAGTATCACAGTACCTTTAAGGGACGTGGAATGACCTTTAGCGAGGTTCGACAATATCAATATGGCGATGATGTACGCGCAATCGACTGGAATGTAACTGCACGATACAACGAACCTTTTGTAAAAGTTTTTGAAGAAGAACGCGAGCTGACCCTTATGCTTGTAATTGACGTTAGTGCTTCCGAAATTTTTGGCACACAACAACAGTTTAAAAGAGAATACCTAACTGAAATTGCAGCCACACTTTCGTTTTCTGCACTTCAAAATAATGATAAAGTAGGCTTGCTTTTGTTTAGTGATCAAATCGAATTGTATATCCCTCCCAAAAAAGGACGCTTTCATATACTGAGAATCATCCGTGAACTTCTAGAATACGAACCGCTAGGAAGCGGTACCAATATAGGTTTGCCACTAGAGTTTTTGTTCGGGGTATTGAAGAAAAAAGCCATTGTATTTTTATTATCCGATTTTATGGATAAAGGCTATGAAAAAACCTTGCAAATAGCCGCTAAAAAACATGATTTAACAGGCATACGGGTTTATGACCCCAGAGAAAAAAGCATCCCCAACATTGGGCTGGTGCCCATGCAAGACAGCGAGAGCGGTGCCGTACGCTGGATCAATACCCAATCCAAAGCACAGCGTTTGCGCTATGAAAAACATTTCCAACAACTGTCTCAAGATTTTGAAACCATTTTTAAAAAAAACGGCGCAGGAACCCTTTCTTGTAGTGTTGAAGAAAGTTATGTAAAGCGATTGTTAGGGTATTTTAAAGCACGTATCTAAGATGAAATCAAAACTGCTTTTTGGGATTTTATTACTTGCAAGTTTTCGAGGCTTTGCCCAGTTGGGCGGAGTGGTGCAAAGTGCAGTAGATACCACAGAAGTTTTGATTGGCGCACAACTCAACTATACCCTTCAAGTAAAACTAGACAGCCTGTCAGAAGTCGTATTTCCAGAACCGCTTGAGGCAGCCCCTTTTGAAGTTATTGAGACCTTCCCAACCGACACCCTTAGAACCCAAAGTCATTATTTGTTTACCAAAAAATATGCCCTAATCCAATTTGACTCTGGACGCTACACCATCCCCCCACAAAAAATCGTAGTCAATGGTTTTGTAAAATTGACAGACACTATCCCCATACAGGTCAAAAATGTTGTGGTGGACACCCTTAAGCAAAAGTTATACGACATCAAACCACAAATTGCAGTAGAAAAAAACTACAACACCTGGCTGGTTCGATTTCTATGGGCTTGCACCATTTTGTTCTTTCTTATTGGAGGCGTCTGGGCCTATTATTTTACACAACGAAGAAGAGAAATTAGAAATGCCGCACTACCTCCTTTTGAACGCGCCATAGAAGAGCTCAAAGCCTTGGAGCGCAGCCAGCCTAAAGTACAGGAAGAGTACAAAGACTACTATTCGAAACTCACCGAAATAGTGCGCCGCTATCTCGAAGAAGAAGCAAAAATAGACGCCCTAGAAAGCACCTCTTCCCAATTGCTCGACAAGATGCTATTGCTAAAGGACGCTGGAAAAATTCCTTTAGAAAAAGAAACGCTCAAAAATCTAAAAACCGTTTTAGAAACGGCAGATTTGGTCAAATTTGCCCGCGCCGTTCCCGAGGTAGGAACCGCGCCAAGAGACAGGGAATGGGTAGAGGCAATCGTTGTAGAAACCAAAGAGGTGCTCCCAGAACCTACACCAGAAGAACTACAAGCAAAAGAAGAGTACCAACAATTGCTAAGAAAGCAACGCCAAAAAAAACAATTGCACTACGGATTGGCCGGTGTAGGAGTGGTGATGTTGCTTGCATTGATTTCATCCATACTTCTTTATGGCTACTATCCGGTGATGGACACCTTGCTAGGTTATCATACAAAAAAATTGGAACGAAGCATTTGGGCATCGAGCCTTTATGGAGCACCGCCCGTTCAGCTTGAAACTCCAGAAATTCTAATCCGAAATGAAAATACCCCCCCACAAGTTCAAGAATTTGAAATGGGGGGACTCGATCAGCCTTTTTATGTTTCATTACAATTTACAGTCAAGCCCCCAAAGCCAGGACAGCAGGGGCAAAATGATGGGATTGTTGACGAACAAGAAACACAAGCCTTGATTGACGGCATTCTAGAAACCTACCAACAAAAAGGGGCTTCAAACATGCTTGTGGACAGCGAGGTGGTTACAACAGCAAAAGGGTTGCCCGCACTTAAAATCTCAGGAACTTTGGACTATGGCCTTGAAGACAATGTGCCAAAGAAACGTTTGATCTTTAGCACTTTGCTTTTTGATTTTGATAAAGGCAAAATTGCACTGACCATAACTTATGAAAAAAACGACCGCTATGGGCCACAAATTGCCGAGCGTATCACGGACAGTATTGACCTGATAAAAGAATTGTAACACGAGATGGAAAATATTCAATTTGCAAATCCCGAATACCTGTGGCTGTTACTCGTACTGCCACTAGTTCTTTTGTTGCTATTTCTGAACAAAAATAAAGGGCAGGCGGTGCTAAAGATGTCATCACTCAAAGCTTTTGATCAGAAAACCCCGCTTTTGGTTCGCTTTCGTTTTGTCTTATGGCTGTTTCGATTGATCAGCCTTGCACTAATCATAACGGCCCTTGCTCGTCCGCAATCCGTAGATGTGTCTACCCGTACCATCACCAACAAAGGGATCGATATTGTGATGGCCATTGACGTATCGTCCAGTATGTTGGCCCAAGATCTAAAACCCAACCGTTTAGACGCACTAAAGCAAGTCGCAAGAACCTTTGTGCAAGACCGTGTCAGTGATCGTGTTGGATTGGTTATCTATGCGGGAGAAAGTTATACCAAAACACCCATCACCAGTGACAAAAGTATCGTCATCAATAGCCTGAACTCCATCCGTTTTGACGGGCTCATAGAAGATGGAACGGCAATCGGCATGGGCTTGGCAACAGCCGTTAACCGCCTCAAAGACAGTCGTGCAAAAAGCAAAGTGATTATTTTGCTCACCGATGGTGTCAATAATTCTGGCTTTATCGACCCCAAAATTGCCGCCGAATTGGCGGTAGAATACAACATAAAAACCTATACCATTGGTTTAGGAAGTAACGGTACCGCTCGAGCACCTGTCGGTATTTTGCCCAACGGGCAGTTTCAATATGGCATGACTAAAGTCGAAATTGACGAGGTTTTGCTCAAAGAAATCGCCGCTACTACAGGAGGGCAATACTTTAGAGCAACCGACAACCGAAAACTCGAAGAAGTCTATGCTGAAATCAATAAACTAGAAAAAACAGAAATTGAAGAATTTAAATACTACAACTATCAAGAACGCTTTCGCCCATTGATTTTATGGGCCTTGGCACTCATATTTTTGGAATGGTTATTGCGCAACACCCTTTTTAAAAGCTTTATCTAATGTATCAAATAGACGCTCCAATATATTGGTATTTTTTACTTCTTATCCCCGTATTATGGCTGGGTTTTGCAGGGGTGTCTCGTTGGCAAAAAAAGGCACAACAACAATTTGCCAATCCACAAATGTTAGCACATTTGAGCCCCCACAGATCGCGCATCAAAGCGTACTTTAAAATTGGCTTAATCGCTCTCGGAATTATTTTTTTAACCCTCGCATTGGTCAATCCCAAAATTGGAACCGAACTCGAAACCGTAAAACGAGAGGGCGTCGATATTGTTTTTGCTGTCGATGTTTCCAAAAGCATGTTGGCCGAAGACATCGCCCCAAATCGACTCGAAAAATCCAAAAGACTGGTCTCTGCCATTATCAATCAGCTCGGCAGTGACCGAATTGGGATCATTGCTTATGCTGCACAAGCCATTCCACAGTTGCCCATTACCACAGATTATAGTTCTGCAAAAATGTTCTTACAAGCGCTCAATACCGATATGTTGTCCTCGCAGGGTACCGCAATTGATGCTGCGCTTAATCTCTCCAAGACCTACTTCAATGACGACGAACAAACCAATCGAGTGGTTTTTTTGATATCCGACGGCGAAGACCACTCTGAGGCAGGTCGTGAAGCTGCAGAAGCTGCTGCAGAAGCAGGAATCAAGGTTTTTACCTTTGGTGTAGGCACCGAAACCGGGGGGCCGATTCCTATCAAAAGAAACGGAATCATCGAAACTTATAAAAAAGATCCGGAGGGAGAAGTCGTTATTACAAAACGAAGTATGGAGACCCTAACCGAAATTGCTATGGCTACAGGAGGCGCATATATTGATGGCAATGACACTCAGATTGTCCTCGATTTTGTTAATGAAACGCTTCAGGCTATGGACAAAAAAGAATTTGATGCCAAAGAGTTTGTCAGCTACAAAGATCAATTTCAATCCTTTCTTTTTGCCGCATTACTCGTATTTTTGATTGACTTAATTGTTTTTGAAACGAAAACGAAATGGATTGCAAGCCTTAATTTGTTTAACGAGTCGTCTAAAAAAACTGAAAACCTATGAAAAAGTCCCTTTTCTTAATTTTGCTGTTGGCCACACCCACAATTTGGGCGCAAACCCCAAAAGCTTTGGTCGACAACCACATTGCCTCTGGGAATGAAAAAACCCAAAACGAGCAATTGACCGCCGCAGAAAAAGACTACCGCCAAGCATTAGCCCTCAACCCAAAGCGTACCGAAGCCCTATACAATCTAGGCAACAACCACTATCAGGGCAATCACTTTGAAGAAGCGGCGCAACAATATTTTTTGACCCAAAAAAACACTTCCTCGAAAAATGAAAAACACCAAGCGTTTCACAATATGGGCAACGTCCATATGCAACAAAAAGATTATGCAAAAGCCGTAGAGGCCTATAAAAATGCCTTACGCAATAAGCCCGCTGACGAAGAAACCCGTTACAACTATGCGCTGGCCAAAGAGTTGCTCGAAAAAGAAAAACAAGAACAACAACAAGACCCACAAAACCAAAATCAAGACCAAGATCAAAATCAAGATCAAGATCAAGAACAGGATCAAGACGATAATAAAGAGCAGCAAAATAAAGGCGATCAATCCAAAGACGACAGCGACAAAAAGGAAGAAGGCGATCAAGAAGATGATAAGAGTGATCAAGGAAATCCTGAAGAAAAAGAAGGTGAGGAACCCAAATCTCCTAAAAACGATCAACAGCAACCTCCAAAAGAAAATAAACAACCCCCAAAGCCCCAAAAAGGACAACTCTCTCCTGAGCAAATCAAAAGTCTGCTCGAAGCCATGAACAACCAAGAGAAAAAAGTTCAAGACAAAGTTAATGCCGAAAAAGTAAAAGGCGTGCCCGTCAAAGGCAAAAAAGATTGGTAATCAATGATGCGGATTAAAAAGCTGCTTTTTCTAACATTTCTAAGTATGGGCCTTGGCCTATCAGCACTTGCACAGGTTAGTTTTGAAGCCCGTGTAAGCAAAAAAAAACTCGGCCTCAATGAACGGCTTCGGGTTGATTTTGTAATGAATGAAAATGGGGACAATTTTAGCCCCCCCAGTTTTGCAGATTTTAGAGTTGTTGGAGGGCCACAACAATCTACACAAAACTCTTACATCAACGGCAAACGCTCGTTTTCAAAAGCATTTACCTATTTTTTAACCCCCAAAAGCAAAGGATCCGCTACCATTGGTGCAGCACAAGTGACTATTGGAGGAGAACCCTACACCACAAACCCAATAACGATAGAAGTAACCGACGCTGTCGATCGTCCAAGGGGCGACAACGATGTCGAATATCTTGCTGATGAGAACCTTTTGCTAATCGCAGAAATTTCTAATAGCAAACCCTACCTCAACGAGGGATTTTCTGTCGTCTACAAACTCTTGTTTAGAAACCCCATAAAAGTATCCGACGCACGAGAAATTGAAAGCCCCGAGTTTGGAGATTTTTGGAGTCATACGATCAAAATTCCACAATTTAAAATTGAAAGAGGCACCTATAAAGGCGAAGAATACAATGTCGTTGTTTGGCGTAAAAACGTTCTTTACCCTCAAAAATCCGGCAAGCTCACCCTAGAGCCTTTGGCCCTCAATGTTGTGGTACAAATTCCGACCAATAGACGCGACTTTTTTGGAAACATTCTTTATCAACAAGTCAACCGTACTGTAACTGCTGGCAAACGAACCATTACCACAAAAGCGCTACCAGAAGATGGAAAACCCGAGGATTTCAGTGGTGCCGTAGGAACATTTGACTTTGACGTACTTCTTAATAAAGATTTGCTAAAAGCCTCAGAATCCTTTCAGGCCACAATAAAAGTCCGTGGAACAGGCAATTTGAAGCTTTTCGAGCTTCCCAAAATCAACACCCCCAGTAGTCTCGAAGTCTATGAGCCTGAGTATAACGAAAACGTAAAAGTGTCCCTCAAAGGGATGGAAGGAAGTGTCGAAAACACCTACACGATAGTCCCCCAATATCAGGGCAAGTTTCCTATTCCGGCCCTCAATTTTAGTTATTTTGACCCTCAAAAAGAAACCTACAAAACGCTGCGCTCACAAGAACAACTTGTCAATGTGTTTGAAGGGCCTACGGCTTCAAGCGGAAGATCAGAACCCGCAACAAAAAACCCCATAGCAGGTCTCGAAGAAAACAGTTTTAAATTTATAAAACTGGAAGGCCAATTTGAGGCGATACAAAAACCCTTGTTTTTTAAAAGCCGTCTCTTTTATCTGTTGAGCTTGGCACCCTTTTTACTTTTGGCTTTTCTAATACTAATCAGAAGGTCGTTATTGAATCGGGCCCAAGATTGGGAAGGCAACAGACAGCGAAAAGCCCAACGATTGGTCCGCAAGTATTTGGCAGAAGCCAAAAAGAATCAAAACGACAAAAATACTTTCTACGAATCCCTTGAGCGGGCCTTACACAACTATCTAAAAGCTAAGGTCAAACTAGAAACCACCGACTACAGTAAAAACAAAATCCGGGCATTATTGCAAGAAAAAAACGTTCCCAATGATGATGCACAGGCATTTGTCAAAATACTCGAAAATTGTGATTTGGCACGTTTCACACCCGTAGATCAAGTAGAAATCAAAAAAGATTTTGCCCAAGCCGAAAACTTGCTTAGCGCCATCGAAAAATCCATCCGACCATGAAAGCATTTTTAGTACTTCTTCTTTTTATCGTCGGCGTTAGTCCAACTCAAGATGCCAACATAACGACGCTATTTGAACAAGGCAATCAGGCCTACAACAACGCAGATTATCTCGAGGCCATATCAGCCTATAAAAGCATTTTAGAACAAGGGCAACACAGCAGCGCACTGTATTTTAATTTGGCCAATTGTTATTATAAAAACAATCAGGTAGCAGAGAGTATCTATTATTACGAAAAAGCGTTATTGCTCAACCCCGAAGACCAAGAAATTCAACACAATGCCGCTTTTGCCAAAAACATGACATTAGACAGCATAGAAGAGCTCCCAAAAACAGCTTTAAGTCAGTTAAAATTTAGAATTATGAAGTGGCTGACCATCGATCATTGGGGGGGCGTATTTCTAGTCTTCACCTGGCTTGGAGTTGGCTTTTTTAGTTGGTACTTGTGGAGTACACGTCCGTTTACAAAACGGCTGACATTGCTTATGAGCATTCTGATCATGGGGCTCTCAAGCAGCCTATTTATACTAACTAACGAACGGCTAAATGTGCAACAACAAACAAAGTTTGGTATAATATTTAACACCCAAGTCGAAATCCTCAATGCCCCAAATGAACGTGGAGAAATGCAATTTTTGCTCCATGAAGGGACCAAAGTCGAAGTCTTAGACGAACTACAAGATTGGCAAAAAATTAGAATCGCTAATGGTGCAGAAGGTTGGGTAAAAGGTGCTAAAATTCGGCTTCTATAACTCAGAGGATTTCAGTAGGAAAAGCCTCTTGATGACCCAGCCATTCAAAAAGAAAATCTCCGAGTTGTATCAAAAACGGATAAAACACGGACTGTGCAACAACCTCAGGAGCAATAACCGTCACAAGCCCATTGATCTGTTCAAAAAGCATCAATACAATACTGAGAATAACACACCACTTTGTTAGGCCAAATAGCCCGCCTAGAATTCGATTAAGCAGCCCCAAAGCAACAATCTTAAGCACTTTGGTCAATGCTTGAGCCAAAAGCGAAATGGCATAAGCAATGGCTATAAAAAGAACCACATAAGAAATAATCTTGATGTACTCTGGAGCAATGTCCATGATTTGTGACAGATAGGGCACTAGCAGGGGTTCGAGAGAAAGGGCCCCCCAAAAACCCAGTATAAGTGCCAAGAGCGCTGCAATTTCAAGAATCAATCCTTTTGAAAAGCCTCTTATAAGTCCATACAAAAGAAAAAGACCCAAAACAAGATCCAATGCGTTCATAGTATCAATTTAAATTAAAGGTAGGCAATCTTATAAAACCAGTATCTTTGATGCGATGGAAAAAACAACGTCTCGAGACCAGTTGCTCAAAACACGCTGGGAAACACTATTGATAAGGTTATCCGAACAGTTTTCTGAAGGTGCACCTATAGATGTAGAAGGAGTGCTTTATCTTGTTGGCTTACAAGAACTTGGACAGTTTCATCGCCGTTTTAAAAAAGACGACAATGTCAACCTGATACATATCGGAATTTGTACCGTTTTAGAGCCTTATGGATATTATCGTTTCGACTATTTTGACGACGATGGTTGGCCGCATTTTGAGTTAACGGCGCCACTTCCCAACCTTAAGGCGGGAGAACAAAATCTACTCATCAAAGAAGCTTTGGTAGATTACTTTTTAAAAAAAGAATTTATTTCCTAAGAGGTCGTATTTTTGAAACATGATAGATCAGGTAAAACAACATCTAGAAGCCGTAGCCTCATTTGACAGTAGCGATCCAAAAGAAATCGAAGCATTTCGGATACAATATGCAGGGAAAAAAGGGGTTCTCAACGCCCTGTTTGCAGCTTTTAGAGATATTGCCCCGCAAGACAAAAAAGAGTTTGGGCAAGTCCTTAATCAATTAAAGACCGCTGTGTCGGAAAAGGTAAAAGAATTGACCGCAGATCATGGAGCAACATCGGACCAAAAAATAATACAAGATCCTTTTAGAAGTGGTTATCCCATATCTTCTGGGGCAAGGCACCCCCTTGAGACGGTAAAAAATAGAATTATTTCGATTTTTGCACAAGCAGGATTTTCACTTTCCGAAGGGCCAGAAATTGAAGACGACTGGCACAACTTTACGGCGCTCAATCTTCCAGAGCACCATCCGGCAAGAGACATGCAGGATACCTTTTTTATACAAACCAATCCTGATATCCTTTTACGCACCCATACATCTTCTGTGCAGGTACGCTATATGGAAAACAACCAGCCTCCTATTCGCACCATCTCTCCTGGTCGTGTTTTTAGAAACGAAGCCATTTCGGCGCGTGCCCACTGCTTGTTTCATCAGGTTGAAGGGCTGTACATTGACCAAAATGTTTCTTTTGCTGACCTCAAACAAATATTACTCTATTTTACCAAAGCGCTTTTTGGAAAATCAAAAATCAGGCTGCGGCCGTCCTATTTCCCCTTTACAGAACCCAGTGCTGAGGTAGATATTTATTGGGGCTTGGAAACAGAAACAGACTATAGAATCACCAAAGGAACAGGCTGGCTCGAAATTATGGGCTGTGGAATGGTCGACCCCAATGTACTTTCTAATTGTGGTATTGATCCCGAAAAATATTCTGGCTACGCCTTTGGCATGGGAATCGAAAGAATCGCAATGTTGCTCTATCAAATCGGAGACATTCGGTTGTTCTACGAAAACGATATGCGTTTTTTAGAGCAGTTTAGAGCAACCCTCTAATTGAGTTTATTGGTCAGTTTGCTAAACACTCTTGAAGCGGACTTCCCCTCATAAAGAATGCTGTACATTGCGTTGATTATCGGGGTGCGTGTATTATATTTTTTGTTGATGATTACGGCTGACTTTGTGGCATAATATCCTTCGGCAACCATGTTCATTTCTAAAAGTGCAGCTTGTACCGTATAGCCTTTTCCCACCATAGCCCCTAAAGTTCGGTTTCTACTAAAAGTAGAATAGCCCGTAACCAGGAGGTCCCCCAAATAGGCCGAATTGTTGATGTTGCGTTTCATTTTATAAACATCTTTGATGAACCGTTTCATCTCACGAATTGCATTGCTCATAAGCACACTTTGAAAATTGTCTCCATACCCGAGGCCGTGTGCCATTCCTGCTGCAATGGCATAAATGTTCTTGAGCATCGCCGCGTATTCTGTTCCAATGATATCATTGGAGATTTTGGTTCGGATATAGGTAGATTTTAACAAGGCTGCCATTGTAAGGGCAATGGTTCTGTCCATACAAGCTATGGTCAAATATGAAAGCCGCTCAAGGGCTACTTCTTCGGCGTGACATGGTCCCGTGATTACCCCGATTTGATCCATCGGAATTTTGTGGTGTTCATGAAGGTGTGCACCAACAATCAGCATGGATTCGGGGATAACTCCTTTGACGGCAGAAAAAATAATTTTTTTGCTCAAGTCGCAATTGATGCGGTCCAGCTCTTCTTTCAAGAAGGCTGATGGAATGGCCAAAATAATGATGTCTGCTGCTGCAACTACGGCATTGATGTCCGCGCTTAGGTGCATCCGCTTGGTGCGCAAACTTGCTGCGCTTAAATATCGCGGGTTGTGATGGTGTCTTTGGATATAATCACAATCGGCTTGCTTTCGAATATACCAATGCAGTGTCCTCTTGTTTTCACTGATAATTTTTGCCAAGGCAGTCCCCCAACTGCCGCCTCCCAAAACCGCAATTTTGAGGGTTTGTTTCAATAAATAATGTTTGAGTCCTGGAGCGTCTTTTTTTAGCACCATAAACTATACCATTAGGACAGCCATTGCTGCCATGGAATTCGACTTAACAACAAGAGCAATCCCAAGCCATAAAAAAGTGCGATGCGACCAAATTTTTTGTGCGCTGTATTTTGTCGTTTGTGCAATGACCACCCTAGCGTTATCAGAAAAATGGCGAGTAAATTGGTGATGGGGTGCTCGACCAAATACAATCGGGCTTGAGCGTCTTTCATAATACCCATACCTTGTTGTGACCAGAGGTCGAACCAAGGAGAAACAAAATAAAGAACCAATCCCAACAGAAGTTGTATGTGCGAAAAAATCAGCCCAAACAACCCCAATCGCAAGTCGCGCGCTTCAAATTCTGCTGCGCTAAAACGTCCTTTGATGGCGTTGACAACGGCTATAATTAGAACAATTAGGACAAAAAAGGCCCAATAAGAGTGAAGGTTTTGTAAAATAGAATACATGTTTTGTTTTTTTAATTTTTTGTTAAAGGTCAAATTTAATGCCTTGTGCCAACGGCAACTCTGTGGTATAATTTATCGTATTGGTCTGCCTACGCATATAAATTTTCCAGGCGTCTGAACCGCTTTCTCGGCCTCCTCCTGTTTCTTTTTCACCGCCAAAGGCTCCTCCGATTTCGGCCCCCGAAGTTCCAATATTTACGTTGGCAATCCCGCAATCGCTTCCTTGGTGCGACAAAAACAGTTCAGCTTCTCTTAGATTTTGAGTCATAATCGCAGAAGAAAGTCCTTGGCGGACATCGTTTTGAATGGCAATTGCATCTTTGACATCTCCGTTGTAACGAATCAAATAAAGTAAGGGTGCAAAGGTTTCTTCTTGAACAATTGCAGCATCATGCTCGATTTCTGCGATCGATGGACTTACATAACAACCGCTTTCGTATCCAGACCCTTGCAGAGCACCTCCTTTGACCACCCATTGGCCTCCGGCTGCTTCTACGGCCTCCAGTGCAGCATTGTACATGGATACAGCGTCTTGATCAATCAATGGACCAACATGATTGGACTCGTCCAAAGGATTGCCTATTTTCAATTGGGAGTATGCCTTTTGAAGGGCTTCTTTGACCGTGTCAAAGATCTGGTCGTGGACAATCAATCGACGGGTCGACGTACAACGTTGCCCACAGGTCCCTACAGCGCCAAATACAGCACCTATAACGGTCATTTTGATGTCTGCTTCTGGTGTAACGATTATGGCGTTGTTTCCGCCAAGTTCTAGCAACGACCGCCCTAATCGTTGTCCTACAGTAGCAGCTACATTTTTGCCCATTCGGGTTGATCCTGTAGCAGAAACCAAAGGCACTCGTCGGTCTTCGGTAAGCCAGCGGCCTACATCTGCGCCACCATTGATCAAACAAGAAATACCTTCGGGCATGTTATATTCTGCAAGTACTTCTGCAATGATTTTTTGACATGCAATGCTGCAAAGTGGGGTTTTTTCGCTCGGCTTCCAAACACAAACATCTCCACATACCCAAGCCAATGCAACGTTCCAGCTCCAAACAGCTACCGGAAAATTGAAGGCCGAAATAATCCCTACCACCCCAAGCGGATGGTATTGTTCGTACATGCGATGCCCTGGACGTTCTGAATGCATCGTAAACCCGTGGAGTTGTCGGGATAAGCCTACGGCAAAATCACAGATGTCGATCATTTCTTGAACCTCGCCCAAGCCTTCTTGGTAGGATTTTCCCATTTCGTAAGAAACCAGTTGTCCCAGGAGTGTTTTTTTCTCACGTAACTTGTTGCCAAATGCTCGAACCATGTCTCCCCGCTGTGGTGCTGGAAGGGTTCTAAAGCTTTCGAAGGCCGTGCTGGCTACATCCAAAATTCGCTCATAATCTTCAACGCTTGCAGTGGTTACTGTCCCCAACTGTTCACCGTCTACAGGAGAGGACGCATTAAGTTTGGCGCCACTGCCATACCATTGTGAGCCCGTAGAACATCCTAGTTGCTCTTTTTCAATTCCTAATTGTTCCAATAAGGTTTTTGTAGATACCATTTGTGTTATTTTGAAACTAAAGTAGTATTTCTTAAATAGAATTACTCCATAATTAGGGCAAAAGTAGTACCTTAAAATCGATATCCATAATTGTATTTCTTATGAAAAAAATAGTTCTATTGGTCGCTCTTACTCTGATAAGCTGCCAGCCACAACCCGAAAAAGAAAACAAAACCCCAAACTTTGGAATTGTGATTCATGGTGGTGCGGGTACTATTTTGAGAAAAAATATGACCCCAGAGATGGAGGCGCAATATCGCGAAACTTTGGCCCTTGCCATACAAACCGGCCATGCTATCTTGAAAGCAGGAGGAAGCAGTCAAGAGGCTGTAGAAAAAACCATTCATGTGATGGAGGACTCCCCGCTGTTTAACGCC
>Ga0255772_10002291_pt1 | contig 18709 bp, 23 predicted proteins | sample 071ome_34_FD_179970 | JGI IMG/M metagenome (GOLD analysis project Ga0255772, IMG submission 179970) | Coastal salt marsh microbial communities from the Groves Creek Marsh, Skidaway Island, Georgia - 071411BT metaG (version 2) | ecosystem: Environmental > Aquatic > Marine > Intertidal zone >...
GAGCCATCAGGGTTTCTAATTTTTGAACTTCTTTTTTCCCAAATGATATTGTTGTATGGATTGCCCGTCGTTGTGTATCTTCTTTCTATTTTAAGCCCTGATTTGGTAGCCACTTTTTCTCCTTTTATAACTAAATGTTGTGTGTCGGTTTAAATTTAACACTAAATATAGTGTTTGTTAACTATATAATAAAGTTCTTTTTTTTTCAAGTTTATCCAAGTAAAATTTTCGCGAGGATGTTTCAAGTTCAATTAAGATATTTCCAATATGTACTATCGCTAGCGATATTAGTAGGTGTAATTTTGACAGAGCATGCATTAGTTACTGCATGCTTTGTTGGGTTAACACTAATTTGGCTAACTGAAATGTTACTTGCTCAATTTGATATCAATACAGAAAAGTATTGGGTGATATTGATACTTCTACTGTTATCTTTTTTATCAGTTGTTTCAGAAAGTATTATTTCACCAACAAAATCTATCGTTCTATTACTAGGTTTCATTTTGGCCTCTCTTTTATATTTTCTGATTCAAACTGATATCAACATCTATAAAGTTGGAAACGTACTGATGGTATTAGTTGTTACTTTTTTAGTTAATGGGTTTTTTGTTGGAGAAAGCTTTCAAGAGAATATTTATTATGTTTCATATTTATATTTACTCTTACTCTTCTTAAAAACTTTTGCTACTTTCCTAAATATTCAATTTTCAAATTTTCAATTTTTCTTTAATTTTTTTACAGTACTAATTGTTTTTTTTGGAGTCAGCAGTTTTTATGATAACGTATTTTTAGATAACCTCTTAGCTGCAACATCAACTGCACTATTTACAACTTTCATTACATTTATGATTACAAAAGTAAGGTTTGAATATGAGTTAACTACTTATCTCTCTACTCAAATCTATATCTTTGACTTTTTATTTGCTTTTACGGCAGCTCTTTATTTTGTTGATTCAATAAATGTTGTAAATGGTTTATTCTAGGTTCTGTGATAAAACAGGTTCAAGAATCTCCATTTGCAAGTGAAGAATTTTTAAAATTAGTAGATAAGTTTGATAAACAAGATCACATAGTGGTCGAAAATTTTAAAATAGAAAAATCAATTATTAAAAACATTGGTACAAGAAATTTAGTTGACTATCGTCCAAATATAAATATCACTCAAGATGTTATAAGAAAAAATAGTATTAAACTTATCCAATTTGATTCGCTGCATTTTTTTCAAGTTAAAGATATGTATCAAAAAGTTGACCCAAACTCTTTACAATGTATTAAATCAGATATTTCTGTAAATTTACAATTGCCAAGTTCTTACGAAGAGTATTTATCTTCATTAACAAAAAAAAGAAGACACGAGTTGAAAAGAAAAAAAAGAATATTTTCAGATTCTTCGAAGAATTATTCACTTCAAGAATCAAACAATAGTGAAAATTTTGATGCTTTCATTGCACAACATCAACAATCATCTGGTGAAAAGGGTAGTTTTATGACTAAAGAAAATATTGAATATTTTGAACTTTTATATCAGCTTCCAGGTTGGAAACTCTATTATTTACATTCAGATTTAGGTGATTTATCCTATGCATTTGTCTATGAAAACAAAGATGGGGTATATCTATATAACTCAAGTAAAAACCCTGAATTTGACCATCTAAACTCTGGAATAGTTTTAATAGATTTAATCGTTCAAAAATTAATTGATGAAAAAAAGATATTCTTTGATTTTTTAAAAGGCACTGAAAGATATAAGTTTGATTTAGGTGGTAATGCTGTACAGCTTTATGATGTTGAATTTAAAGTATGAAAATTTTACATATTTCTTACCACACCTCTCCTTTTTCTAAGCAATTAGGAAACAATGATGCGGGTGGGTTAAATGTCTACATTAAAAATGTAATAGAAAATTTAAATGATGAAGATATTCAAGTCACAGTTTTAACAGGAGAGAAATCAGAATCTTTAGAAGAGAATAATCTCAAATTTTCTTCATATTCTCTTTTTCAAGAAACAGCTAGCATTGATAAAAAAATTTTATTGTTACCAGAATTTATAGAACTAATCATGGAATTTGTTAAAGTAAATCAGATTGATTTAATTCATGCACACTACTGGCTGTCTGGTTTAGTAGCAAAAGAAATTAAATCAAAGTATGGAATTCCATTTATATTTACAGCTCATAGTTATGGAAAGTTTATAGAAGATGGTAGCAATCGGGTCACTTCAGAATGTGAAATTCTTTCACATGCTGATTTGATAACCTCATCTAGTAAATTTGAATACAACTTTCTCAGTCAAAACTATGAAACACCGGAGCAAAAATTAAGAATTTTATACCCTGGTGTTGATGTAGATTTATTTAAACCAACATCTACTAGTAAAGAAAATACATTATTAGTAGTAGGCAGAATTCAACCACAAAAAGGACAGATCAATACATTGAAGTTGTTTCATAAGCTGCTTATGTTAGTTCCAGATTTGAATTTAAATTTTGTGGGTGGTCCAAGTGGTAATGAAGGAAAAGAATATTTAAAAACTATTGAGAGAGAAATTGAACAAACAGGATTAAAAAATAAAGTTCGATTTTTAAAATCAGCATCGCAAGAACAGTTAATTAATGAATACAATAAAGCAAAAATTGTAGTGCATGCTAGTCAATATGAAACTTTTGGTTTGATTGCATTAGAAGCAAACGCCTGTGGAGTTCCAGTAGTTTCTATCAACCAAGGGCCATTAAAAGAAATTATTGAAAATGGTCAAAATGGATATATTGCTGAATCGTTTGAAGACGAAAACTTAATATTATTTTGTAAAAACATAATATCAGATAGCGAGTATCAATCTAAAACTCAAATCAATTGTTTAAACACTGCTAAGCAGTATGACTGGAAAAATACAGTTAAGCAATTGAAAGAGATATATCAGGAACTTATATTTAGTTGAAAAAATTCAACTAAAGCATCTGCAAATTCTTCAGTATGGGTCCAAATGCTTTGTACATGTCCAGCATCTTCGTACCGATAAACAGTAATAGGTATATTGTTGTCATTTGCAATTTTGATTAAATCATCCGTATGATGAGGTTGAACTCTTGCATCTTGCAATCCGTTGAAAACGAGAATTGGTTGTTTGTTCCCATTTTCTAATGCAGTTTTTGGGGTAATTTTTGTTATATTTATACCTTCAAAAATTTGTGCATAATGCTTAGTTGGTTCAAACAAAAATTCTGGAAAACCTTGATAAACCATTTCTTCTCTAACTAGAGTTTCAAAATCAACAGGCGGGTCGTGTACTGCTACAGCACTAAAAGATTGACTTTTTGCACCAGTTTGAAGAGCAGTTAATGCTCCTAAAGATTGTCCATATAACCCTATGTTATTTGGACTAATTCCTTGAGTATTAATTAACCAATCTATAGCAGCCGCAGAATCATCGGACTCTTTTTGCCCTGCTGAATAGTATCCATCTTCACAGGTGCTATCACCATGATCTCTTAAATCAAATGCAAGGACATTAAATCCATTGTGATACAAAATACCTGAAGAGAGAAGAATTCCTGATGAGTACTTACTGCTGGTTAACCCATGAATCACAACTACAGTAGGACCACCTGGATTAGCTTCCATCCACCAACCACTTAAAGTAACTTCATCTGTCGATGCAAAAGTAACATTTTCATAACTTGGAATAAAGTAAGGAGTTTGGTCAATACTATAATCTTCTGGAATTGAAAAATTTGATGGCGAATTATTTTGCTCACCTTCCCATGTAGTACACGGAACTCCTCCTGATACATCATAAACGTAATATCCAACGCCAAAATACCCAGCAACTATTACTATCAAAAATATGTAGATAAATTTCTTAATAAAAACTCCTTTTTAGTGACTATAGCGGACACAAAGAATATATTTCAAGTTCATCTTTTTAACTCTAAAAAATAACATCGTATAATTGAATTTATGAAAAAAATAATTTCATTCGCATCAGATTTTGGACTCAATGATGGAAGTGTTGGGGTTGTTAAAGGTGTTATAAGTAGGATTGACCCTGAGTTAAAAGTTAATGACATATCACATGGAATACCACCTCAAAATATTAAATATGGAAGCCTACTGTTAATGAGAGCTATTCAATATATCCCTCAGGGTGTTTTATTAGCAGTTGTTGACCCAGGTGTTGGAACAGAAAGAAAACCTATAGCAATAACAACTGATTGGGGAGTAATGATTGGACCTGACAATGGACTTTTAAATTTAGCTTGCGCAACTGTAGGTGGTGCTAAACAAGCCTATGCACTTGAAAACCCAAATTGGATAATACCCCATGAAGGTAATACTTTTCATGCCAGAGATATATTTTCACCTTTTGCTGCAGCATATGCTTCAGGACAACTTCAACTAGAAGAGTTTGGACCTGAACTTGATCTTGAGGATTTAAAACAATATTTAATACCTTTAACTGATATATCAGAAAATGAAATTAAAGGTGAGGTGCTTTATGTTGACCATTATGGCAACTGTCAAACTAACATTTCTCCAGAAGAGCTTAAGGAAAAAAACTTAAAAATTGGCGATTTAGTTAATCTAAAAATTGATGCCCAGGAACTCCAAGCAAAATGGTGTGAAACTTATCAGTCTGGTAATGTTGGAGGCATTGGACTAATCACTGACTCTTGGGGAATGGTCTCTGTTTTTTTACCAAACGGAAATGCTCAAAAATTATTAAATTGCAAAGATAGTTCAAAAGTAATTATTGCAGTTTGATATTCGATAAAGCAATAGAACCGGCAACAAAGATAATTAAGATAAGTAATATGATAAACATCAAAGTCCATGGTCTCATAGATTCATAATACATGTCAGAGTTAATTTTTGTTACGACTGAAAACTGCGAACTTTGCAAAAAAGCTCGAGAAAAAATTAGTTTTCTAGAACCTTATTTTAAAATTCAAGAAATTGATGTTCAAGAAGGTTATCAAGAGTATTTACTAAGAGTTCCAGTATTGCTAAAAAAAGAAAAAATAATTGATGAGGGTATTTTTTCAAAATTTAAAATTTTAAAAAACTTAGTTTTTTAAATATCTATAGGAGCTGATTTATCTCTATTTAAATGTCTAAACTCTAAATAATCTATAATTTTACCAGCAACATCAATTCCGGTAGCTCTTTCTATTCCTTCTAAGCCTGGAGAAGAGTTTACTTCTAAAATTAAAGGGCCTCTTTGTGATTGGATTAGATCCACTCCAGCTACTGATAAACCTAGAACTTTAGCAGCTTTAATCGCACTTTTTTCTTCATTTTCAGTAAGTTCGTATCCTTCAACACTTCCACCTAAGTGAACATTTGATCTAAACTCTCCTGGTTTTGCTTTACGCTTCATAGATGCTACAACTTTATCTCCAACCACAATAGCTCTAATGTCTTCTCCATTAGCCTCACTGATAAACTCTTGTATTAAGATATTGGCATCTATTTTTTTCATAGTTTCGATTGCACTAACTGCTGCTTCCATAGTCTCAGTTAAAACAACCCCTCTTCCTTGTGTTCCTTCTAACAACTTAATTACATATGGTGGTTTTCCAACAGTCATTAAAACAGATTCGATATCTCGTGATAAATGTACGTAACCAGTTATAGGCATTTCAACACCACTATTACCTATTAGTTGAAGAGCTCTAAGTTTATCTCTAGATCTACTGATGGAAGCAGAAGAGTTAGCAGATAAAGCACCCATGAGTTCAAATTGTCTTACAACAGAGGCACCATAAAATGTCCAAGTTGCTGCTATTCTTGGTATTACGACATCGTAGTTAATTTCTCGACCTTTAAAAAATACTCTTGGGTTTGCTTTTGCAATATTCATATAACATCTTAGGTAACTAACCACTTCCGTTTCATGCCCGCGATTTTTAGCAGACTCAAACAACCTACTTGTTGAATAGAGAGAAATATCTTGAGATAAAATTCCTAGTCTCATTTTTCACCAATTTCATTTTTATCAGTAAGAAAGCTAATTGATGGATTTACGATCCATCTACGACCTAATGCTTTTCTACCAATTAACATTGTGTAGTCCATTGTTTTTCTATCCGTCAAAGTCAACTCAATATTTTTTCTGATTCCATCTAAAACCATAGGGGTCTTTACAACTGGTCTTTTTTCAACTACACCATCCGAGCTTTTAATTTTCTTATATCCATGAAGTTCACAAGTAACTTTCCTTAACGTGTTCTTATTTTTTTTTATTTTGAATGTGACAAATTTTGATTTGTCTTTAGATGTGATTTTAATTTCAGAGGCATGAATTGATGAAAGGTTTGCACCAGTATCAATTTTTGCAACAACATTATCAACTTTTAATTCTGTTAAAGAGACATATTCTCTCCAACCTATAATTCTTTTTTTTGACTTTTTCTTTGCCAAGTTTATAAAACCACATAAAACATCAAGACGCTAATAAACACTAGTGCTAGATGAACATAGATTACTGGAAGCATAAAAAAATAATAATTAAGTTTTAAAAAGAAACAAACTAGTTTTCTTGTTGATTTTCTTCTACATCAACTGGTTTTTCAACTACATTAACTTGATTCATATCTTTAGTATCGCTCTTTTTACTTTTCTTGAAGTACAAAGAAAATGTTACAGAAGTAAAGAATATGTGATGAATAATCATAAAATTTAAGAGAGTTCTTATTAATTCAGAGTCTTTCCACATTAAAAAAAATCCAACTGTAGTAACGATTCTGAGGATATTAGATAAGAAAATAGCTGGTCTATTTCTTGTTATTGCAAAAAATAGATACAAAACATTTATTGAGAAACCCGGTAGAAGTACTAATTTAAACCAAGTTAGATCATTAGAACTAAAGTTTGCCCCGAATATATCTGATAAAAATTTAGGATTTATGTATCCAAATAATGATCCTGCAGCCACAGAAAGACCATCAATAAAGGCAAATATATAAAGTAGAGGAGTCTTTTTCATTATGGTGTTGCTTCAACAGCTTCAATTGAATCTTCTTCAGATTCATTTAAACCACAATCAGTTAAAACTTCTTCTAATTGTCCACCACCAAACACAACTCTTTCAAAAACTACAACTGCGTTGAGTTCTTCTTCAGATAGCTTACCCTGGAAACCAGGCATTCCTCCAATTGAAACTTTATCTTCAGCTCCATAGGTTGGACCTACTTCAGACTGCCATCCTGCAGACCCTAACTGTATCCATTTGACGTGGTCTGCACAAGATGGAAATGTTGTGTAGAGTGCACCACCAATAAAAGCTGGTCCAACTCCACCACCACCTCCACCGCCATGGCAACCCGCACAGGCAGCAGCTCCAGAATAAATTTCTTGACCTAGAGCAACATAGTTCACAGAATTAGTTGCAGCGACACCTTTACCTTCAAAAGGAGATCCGTCACAATTTACAGCTTCTTGAGATTTTCTATCAATGTCGAGTACACCTCTTTCACCACATTCTTGCGTATTAGAAGTTGTAATTAAACCTATAAGTATAAAAACTGGAATTATTATAAAACTAAGATTTAACCATCTAGGCAAAGAAACTTCAGGGTTAACTTTAATATTCATAGTTTCATTTATTAATGCTGTAGTTGTTTTAATTTGTTTAGTAACAACAGCAACGACATTTTCTTTTTCTTCTACAGTCTCAACAACTTCTTCAACAGGTGCTTCTTCTTTAACTTCTTCTACAGTCTCAACAACTTCTTCAACAGGTGCTTCTTCTTTTGGAGTAGAGGTAGTTATATTTTCACCTCCAAGCCATGAGTTCAGTACATCATCAACAGATGATCCTGAAGCTGCAGCTCTTGCTTCAGCTGATCTTTGCACCAAGCTTGCTGGAGCTTTAAGTAATTCAGCTACTTTATTTATTAAGTCACTCATTTATTTCTCCTAAAGATAATAAATATGTCACAAGATAATTCATATCTTGCTCATTGAGAAAATTATATTTTGGATGTGGAATTTCTCTATTAACTGAAGTTGCATCATTTAAATATCTAGTAAGCCACTGTTTATTATTTGTAGGTTCACGTGTTGCGTTCGTAGATAAGTCTGGACCTAATCTTATATTTCCAATATTATTTAAAACTGCCTCACTTGCATATTTATTTCTTAGTACCTTTCCATTTTGTGTATCTGGAATTAATGCACGGACATTCTGTGTATGGCAAGATTGGCAATTAAGCTCGCTATAAATTTGTGCACCAATATAAGCTTCGTTTGATATCTCAACTGTATTATTTAAAGATTCTTCTACTAATGCAGTCGCTTGGTTGCCCGTTGTTAAGAAACCAAAAAAATATGTAAATAAACCAACAAAGATAACACTTAAAACAAAAGTTAAAGCTCTTTCTTCTTTTATTTTTACTAATTCTTCTACAGTCTCAACAACTTCTTCAACAGGTGCTTCTTCTTTAACTTCTTCTACAGTCTCAACAACTTCTTCAACAGGTGCTTCTTCTTTAACTTCTTCTACAGTCTCAACAACTTCTTCAACAGGTGCTTCTTCTTTTGGAGTAGAGGTAGTTATATTTTCACCTCCAAGCCATGAGTTCAGTACATCATCAACAGATGATCCTGAAGCTGCAGCTCTTGCTTCAGCTGATCTTTGCACCAAGCTTGCTGGAGCTTTAAGTAATTCAGCTACTTTATTTATTAAGTCACTCATTTGAGGCAACCATTTCTTCTACTTTTGTAACATTTCCTGAAGTAATTGCTTTTAATAAAGATAAAAAGAAGAAAGTTGAAGATATAAACAAAATAAGAGATATAAAAGTACTTAATGAATAATTTATTCCAATTAAACTCCATGCTAAATTGAAGCCTTCTCCATAAATAGTTGGGTTACCAGTGTTAGCTCCAGCATTCCAGATATATCCTGAGTTAATGCCGATGAATAAATTATTTAAAAGCAATAGGATATAACCAATTTTTAATCCACTAATAGCAAAGTTATCCAGTGGTTTAAAAGTAACTTCTCTTCCAAATAATTTTGGTATGAGATAGTAACTTAATGCAATTATTGCAAAAAACATTGATGCCAAATAACCTTGGGAAATTAAGTTCACAAAATTTGTTAAACCAAGGATTGGTAGTAGATTTTCAAAACCTGAAACAATATTAAGAAGATTGGTGAAAATAAATATAAAAGTAGCAAAGTTAACTAATTTCAGTAAAACCTCATTACTATTTTCAGAATCTCGAGTTGCAATAGTTTTTAGGTAGTTTACAACAAATGCTAGAAGTGGAATCAAAATACTAAATGAAAGATAAATTGATACATTTTCTAGCCAGTTAGGAAGCACAGAACCGTAATAAAACTTTGCAGTACTCCATGGAACTAAAAATAGAAAACCCCAAAATGAAATTGAAGCCAAAGTTCTGCTAAAAAGAATTGAGTTAAAAGTTTTAGTCATTAAAAAATGGATTATTGCAAGAAAAATTAGGGATAAAGTTACATATATATGTGTAGATGTATAAAAAGTATTTGTAAGCAAAACGTCTGAAAATACAACTTGATTTTTATTTACAATAAGCAGTGAAATTAAGTAATAAAGTAAACCACCAAAAATAAACTGTGCACTATGAAATATAACTGCTTCTTTTTTTGCTAGTAAATTAATTGAAGCAAATAAAAATAGTCCAGAAAGTGCTGCAATTTTTAAAATTATAAGAGCTGTTGAGTTTCCCAGGCTATTACTTTTTACATTTGGTACAAAATTTAATATGACATCTAAAAACTCAATACTAACGATACCTATTGATGTGAGAAAAATTAGTGGAAAAAAGGTAAGTAGTCTGCCAATTGATTTAGAAAATAAGTAAGAAAAGATAAGCATCAATGATATTGAAATAGTTAAACCAAACATAGTTTGGTTATACAACTTATCTAGAAATCCGTAATTAAAAATTTGGTTATTAGGTAATAAGTTAGAAAATGAAAAGTAAGCATCTCTTAAAAATTGAATACTAAGTGATAAGGTTAAAGAAATAGGAAATATCAATAAAAAAAACTTAGATAAATCTTGTTCGCTCTTTGGGATTATTTTCAATTTCATTCTTAGCAATTATTCAATTTGACTTTACTATTATATTGGAAAAATGAGACTTGATTGACTCGAAAATTTTAAAAAAGTTATTGTTCTCAATTTATATATTTATTCAATCTTGCGATATTATAAATAGGTAAGATTTAAGAATTTTTGAGGAATCTTGATTTACACAATTTATAAATTTAGATATAGAGTTGGGCTGCTTTCAATTGTTGCAGGCATTGGTGGATTAACCATTGGTGTCATCATTGCACATTATGCACTTTTTCCGCAAGAAGAAGTTGTAGATTACTTTAACTGGATTCCAAGAGGATGGTTACCTGTAACAATTGGCCAGTTGATAGCTTTTGGGTCTAGCCAAATATTACTATTTGGTATGGCTTTATTAGCTTGGAACCAAAAAGAACTTACTTGGGCAAAAGCTACATATTTCGCTTTTCTAGTCTGGATTGAAATGACTTTGTTATTAGGTGTAGTCCCTTCAGAGTGGTTAAACCTAGCTCAAGGACCACTTGAATGGACTGGCCAAAGAGAATTTATTAAGTTTCCACCAATACTATTTTTAAACAATGAAGTTAGTTTAAGCCTGGCTGCTTTAAAAGATTTACTTCAAATGGGAATCTCGACAAACTTTTTAATAGCCGGACTTGTTGTTGCCTACACGATTCAAGATATAAACTCAAAAATTGAGCAAACAAAGACAAGAATTTCTGATTATGGAAAAGAAGTTATAAAGGTGAAACAAAATGGCTAAATCTGAAGTTTTAATTGAAATGCCTAAATTTGAGAAGAAGTATAACCTTGCAATGGTCGAAACTGACAAAGTTGCATCAAGAGTCCGACCAAAACAGTTTCTACATATCGATGAATCAGAATGTATCTTATGTGAAGGCTGTGTTGATATTTGTCCATGGAAATGCATACACTACTTGTCTGTTGAAGCGATTGAAGATTCAATTAATGTAGAAAATCCAGATGTAGAAGAATCTCCTGGTTTTTTTGTTGTTGACGAGGAAGCATGCACACGTTGTGCTTTGTGTGTCGACAGATGCCCGACTGGGGTTATTTCACTCGGAAAATTTGCTGGGTCTTTAGCTGATCAAGCTGTACAAAACGGAGTATATAAAGCTCCTTGGGATGAAGACTCAGGTGAAAGAAGTGATAGACATGGCTATATATATGGAAGGTTATAAAATAAAGTAATGCAAAAATTATCTATAAGAGACAAGATAAAAGAAGCAAGTTCTAATGCAGGTGAAAGTTTTAAAGGTTCTAAACTTTGGTCAAGTATATTTAGACCTGGTTCTCCATTTAGGAAAGGCTACGTAGACAGTCCAAGAAATAGATCTTATGTTGTTATGAACAACGTTCTCTATCATCTTCACCCAGTTAAAGTCAAAAGACATGGAGTTAGGTTATCATACACACTCTGCTTAGGAGGCTTAAGCTTCTTTCTTTTCATAGTTTTGACAATTACTGGTATTTGGCTTATGTTTTATTTCAGACCAACTGAACTTGCATATGTCGATATTCAGAATTTACAAACCAGTATTGCATTTGGTTCCTTAGTTAGAAATATGCATAGATGGGGTGCTCACTTAATGGTACTTGTTGTCTTTTTACATATGTCCAGAGTTTTTTATCATGGAGCATACAAAGCTCCTAGAGAGTTCAACTGGGTAATTGGAGTTATTTTACTTTTATTAACACTACTTCTCTCTTTCACGGGTTACTTATTGCCATGGGATCAGTTGGCCATTTGGGCAGTTACAGTTGGAGGAAATATGGCTGGATACACTCCTGTAATTGGAGCTCAAGCTAAATTTGCTTTATTTGCAGGGCTAGAGGCAACTACAGCAACACTTTTAAGGTTTTATGTTCTTCATGTTTTGTTCTTACCATTCATCATCGTTATATTTATGGCTGTTCACTTTTGGAGAGTCAGAAAAGACGGTGGAATTTCAGGACCACTATAGAAAGATATTATGGTTGACATTCCTGAGCATTTATTATTGAGGTCCGCTGAAGCAAGAGCAAAGGCACTTGGAATTTCTGTTGAACAAGCACTTGCTGAAATGAAAGGTGAAGCTTCCCCAACTATTGTTTCAAAAGAACCAGAAGTACAAGTTATAGAAGAAAAGCCACTTACTACAGAAGAACCAGCTCCAGTTATTCAAGAAGAAAAAGCTTCTCCTACTCCAGTTGTTCAAGAAGAAAAAGCTGCTCCAGCTCCAGTTATTCAAGAAGAAAAAGCTGCTCCAGCTCCAGTTGCTAAAACAGGTAAACCTGTTGATGTTGAGTTTTCACCTGAAGTTAAAGTTACTCAGAGGTTATTAACAGTTGTAAAAGCAAAACCAATACAAAAATCGGTGAGCGAACCAGTTGATAAAGTAAATACTTGGCCACATTTAATGCTTCCAGAATTTGTTGCATTAATGAGCATGACAGCATTCCTAGTTTTAATATCTGCAATTTTACAAGCACCATTGTTAGCTGAAGCTAATCCAAACGTAACCCCAAACCCAGCAAAAGCACCTTGGTATTTTTTAGGCCTTCAAGAACTGCTTTCATACTGGGATCCACAAATCGCAGGTGTTATGATTCCTTTGGTTCTTGGAGTGGTTCTATTTATGGCATTTCCTTATATAGACAGAAACCCAGAAACGAACCCCTCAAAAAGAAAATTTGCAATTATGTTTTATACTTTTTTTCTCGCAGGAGCAGGAATATTAACAATAATTGGAGTTCTGTTTAGAGGACCAGGTTGGAACTGGACATATCCATGGATTGATGGAATTTGGTTTGACGATTTACTAGATTGGATAAATTTCGAATGAACATTATTGAAGTCTCTTTTGCAATTTTTGCTGTTGTCGGTGTCCTGGGAATAATAGGCATAGCTACAGTTGTGACTGGAAGAGCACCAAAAAGCTTTAATTGGAAGAAGAATGTAGACAAAAAAGCTCTCAAGGATGATAAATCAAAATCTAACTTTTTGGAACCAGATTTACCAAAAGGTGAATCAGAATCTACTAAAGAAGTTGAATCCACAGCTGAAGTAACAGCTGATCAAACACTAAAACTTGAAGAGAGAGAAGTTTTTGAAGAAATTTCAGAAGAAGAAGCTGGTATAACGAGAAGACAGTTTTTAACAAAAGCATTAAGAATATCATTTGGTGCTTTTGCAGGAATTCAATTAATTTCATATTTAGGTTTTTTTTGGCCAAAGATTTCGGGAGGTTTTGGATCTAAAGTAGATGCTGGTACTGTAGAAGAACTAAAAAATCAAATATTTCAATCGGATGGTTCAGTACTTCCAGCCTTTATTCCATCAGCTAGAGCATATGTGTTACCTTTGAGTGATGCAGCAGCTTCTAAATCACAGTTTTCATCTGGTGGAACTGTTGCTGAAGGACTAGTAGCTGTCTATCAAAGATGTGTTCATTTAGGATGTAGAGTTCCTTGGTGTAATTCTTCACAAGGCTTTGAATGTCCATGCCATGGATCAAAATACAATATGGTTGGGGAGTATTTTGCTGGACCAGCACCAAGAAATTTAGATAGATTCAATGTTTCAGTTGTATCAGGTAGATTTATAATTGATACAGGAACAATAATAGAATCTCCTAGAGCACCAGAACTATCAGTTAAATATCCACAAGGTTTATCTTGTATAGCATTAACAACAGAGGAATAAGATGAATAGTTCAGTTTTAATTACTTTAATTTCTCTGGGTATAATAGGTGCTTTAGCTTTCTTCGCTGCAATTGGATTTCGAGGAACTGGAAAAGTAAAAGATTATATTCCAAATCAATCAAAATATAGAACTGATGACGAATTAGAAACTAAAACTTTAGACAAAACACTCACGGTTGCAGTTATTGTTGCTTCAATTCTTACTGTCATGATTCCGTTGTATTACTTGGGTGAGCAAAATAGACAAGAAGAATTCGTCGAGGCTTTTGATGAAGTTTCTGTTGAAAGGGGACATCATTTATATGAAGAATTTGGTTGTGGAAACTGCCATGGTGTAGATGGTTCAGGCGGTGCAGCATCATATTTGGAAAAAAGAAGTGGTATCAATGTGACTTGGGCTGCACCAGCAATAAATAATGTTTTTTACAGATATGACGATGAAGAAGTGAGGTATTGGTTAATTTATGGAAGAGCTAATTCTCCAATGCCCGCTTGGGGTTTAGAAGGTGGCGGTCCTATGAATGATGGTCAACTCGATGACCTTATAGAATATTTGCATCATATGCAAATATCACAACAAGAGGAACTTCAAAGCATTGAATCAAATATTTCAGGAGCGCTTTTAAGGCTAGATACTTCTGAGTTATTAGTTGAAAATGAAATTATTAAACAAAAAGCTCTAATTGATGATATTAAAAAATCTCCATCTGACTTACCTGTTATTCAAAAAGCAGTTATAGATATATCTGAACTTTTAAGTAGAGAAGGGGGTATTGATACTGATGAAGATGGTTTAACTGATTCTGTAGAGCTTGAACTATCTACATACAGTCAAAATATTTCAGAAATTTTAGGTACATCAATTTTGAATTTAGATCCAGATAACGAAGAGTCCGTCTTTGGTAAAAAAGACTTAAAAGTTGCTAACAGCTATTTATCTGAGTTAGAAAGCTATCTTATAAATGAAACAATTGTTTATGAAGGATACGATAAATTTTTAAATGACGCTGAAGTTGGTTTAGCATTTCTTGAAGAGGCATTAGAGAATAAACTTTGGGAAGTTTCATTTGAAGAAATTGCAGATACTACTTTCGATGGTGATATAGAAAAGGCTCAAAGAGCAGTTGGATTGTTTAATGCTTACTGCGCAAGATGTCATACGGCAGGATATTCTGCTGGTGTAGCATATACTAAAAAAATTGCATCTGGTGGTCTTGGCCCGGCTTTAAGGGCTGGTAGAGCAAATATTCAATTTAAAGAAAAACAAGATATGGTTGATTTCATTATTAAAGGTTCTGAAAATGGTAAAGCTTACGGAGTTAATGGAGTTGGTGGAGGTAAAATGCCGGGATTTGGTGCGGTACTTTCCGAGCAAGATATCGAACTTATTATTGATTACTTAAGAGGAATGGGTCCAGATGCGTGAAATAATGCGCTCTCTCTTGTCAGCTAATTTAACAATTACTGGAATTTTAATGTTCATTGGTTCTTTAATTGTATTTACTGGATCTGTATATTTAATCAATTCAACAAATCTTGGGAGAAGATTAGGTTTTTTAATAACTGGTGCAGCAACATTTGGATGGGGAGTTATTAACTCAATACTTTTTATTTTATATGCACCAAGAGGTCCAAAACCAGCAGACATAGAAGGTTTAAATGCTTTTGAGATTAGAATCTTACCAATTACTTTTATGGTTGCATCACTCATTCTATTTATTATGTTTTTACTTGCTCTTAATCGGTTCGAAGAAGAGCAGCTTGAAGATCAGTAATCGTAAAAGTAAACTTTCAATATGAGTAGCATGTGGTTTATTGCTGCTGCAGTATTTTTACTTGCAGAGTTGATGGTATCTGGCTTTGTGTTTTTACCTATTTCAATTGGTTCTCTATTTGCAGGTTTAACTTCATTAATAAGTGAAAATCTAAATATTCAAATTGCAGTTTTTTTACTTTTCACAGTTTTTGGAATATATTTATCAGTTAAAGTATTTGGTCCTAAAAAATCAGAAAGCATCAACAGTAATAAGTTTTCAGAAGGTGTTAATAAATACATAGGTAAAACATTTCATGTAGATATAGAAATCGACCCTTATAAAGCCACTAGCTCGCATGTTCTTGGAGATGACTGGTTAATAATTTCTAATGAAAAAAGAATTTTACCCGGAACACTTGTTGAAGTAATTAAAATAGATGGTACAAAATTAGTTGTAGCAGCTAAAAATTAGTAAAATATGACCATGGATATTTTATTTTCGCTTATTAGATTATTAATAATAATAGGAATTCTTGGAGTAGTAGTATTTAGAATTTTTAGAATAATTAGGCCTTTTGAAACTGGTCTAGTTGAAAGACTTGGTAAGTTTAATAGAGAAGCTAAATCAGGACTTAATATAGTAATTCCTGGTTTAGAAAGAATCATTATTGTAGATATGAGAGAGCAAGTTATTGATGTTCCACCTCAAGAAGTTATTACAAAAGATAATGTAACAATAACTGTTGATGCGATAATTTACTATGAACCAACAGATCCTAAAAAACTTGTTTATAACGTTGGTGACTTTATAACTGCAGCAACTAAATTGGCACAAACAAACTTAAGAAACGTTGTTGGTGACTTAGAGTTAGATGCTGCATTAACCTCGAGAGAAACAATAAATACTCAACTTAAACTTATCCTTGATGATGCAACAGATAAATGGGGAACCAGAGTAGTGCGTGTTGAAATACAAAGAATCGATCCACCTCAAGATGTTCAAGATGCAATGAATAAAGTTATGAAAGCAGAAAGAGATAGAAGAGCAGCAGTCACTGAAGCTGAGGGATTAAAAAGAGCTGCTATTTTAACTGCTGAAGGTAGAAAAGAATCACAAGTACTAGATGCTAGTGGTGAAGCCGAAGCTTTAAAGCAAGTTGCAGATGCTCAAAAATATGAAAAGATTGCTATTGCGGAAGGTGAAGCAGAAGCTATTGAAAAAGTTTTCGATGCAATACATAAAGGCAACCCTTCAAATGACTTGATTGCTATTAAATACTTAGAGTCACTCGAAAAAGTTGCAAATGGTAAGGCAACAAAAATATTTTTACCAGCAGATCTTTCTGCAACATTAGGTAGTATTGGTGCGGTAGCAGAATTATTTAAAGATACTGACGAAAAAAGCTCAGATAAACCTGCTAAAAAATAAGTAAACTCCAATAGCAATTAAAGATATACCACTTATTTTATTAATAAGTAGTTTCATATTTGTTGAAGCATCTTTAAAAAAATAATTACTAAAAATCGCATAAGATACATCAGCAAATAAGTTGATAAATACAGTAATTATGCCAAAGTAAACTAACTCAATAAATATCTGAGCTTTGTTAGCAACAAAAATAGGAAGAACTGTTAAAAAAAATACCCACATTTTTGGATTTGAGAGATTTAATTTAAACCCACTATAAATTAAATGTTCACTTGAGTTTAATGAAAGATTCAAAGGACTTGTTTTAAATGTTTTGAGTCCTTTGAAAACAATATAAAAAGTTCCTCCCAGATAAATAAAAGTTAAAATTGTTGGAATTGATGAAAATAAATAACTTACTAAAATTGCTGATAAAAATGTAATTATTAGTGCACCAAAAGCAGCACCTATTGCAACTTTGATTCCACTAATTCGATTTTTTTGAACTGATTCATTAACAACTAGTGCAATTATTAAACCTGGACTAAATGCAACACTAATTTGCAATAATATAAATTCAAATGTGATTGAATTTAGAGTCACTAACTTAAGCTTTTTTTGAGTAATTCAAAAAACTTATCCTGATGACAACGTTGCACGACTCTTATTTTATGTGCTTCAGGTTCAAGATTTAAAAAATCAAGAACACAACCCCCTCTGGTCATTCCGTCTCTAGTGTCTACTCGAACATTTACTTCAATTGAGTCTTTTATTATTGTTTCATCAAGAAATACTGCCATAGCTAGAGGATCAGGCAAATCGTAAGCATCCTCTCCCAATATTTCTTGCATCATTTTTCTATTATTAATTTGAATTTTATTTGTAAATTCCGAATATTTTGTATTAAGTGAATCAATTTCAATAATCTTTTCACTTCCAATCATTGCATCATAAAGTGAGGGATCCCAACCAATCATAGTTATAGGTATTCCGGAATTTAGTACAATATCTGCTGCCTCTGGGTCAACCCAAAAATTATATTCTGCAAACTTAGTTATATTTCCTAGAGCATTAGAACTGCCACCCATTATATAACAGTGGTTTATTTTATGGATAGAGTCTGGATTATTTTTAACTAACAAAGCTATATTTGTTAGCGGACCTAATGTAACTAAATCAATAGAATCAAGTTCTTTTAAAGTTTTTGTATAAAATTCCTGAGCTGTTTCTGATTTAAAAATTTTATTTTTAGGAGATAAACCAATAGCTCCTAAACCATCTTCTCCATGAACATTTTGAGCCGAAATCGAAAAATTTTCATAACTTAAGGCGATTTCATTTGCTTCTATTGAAGAATAAACTTCTTTATAATCTCTTGTAAGTGGTTTATCTTCACCTTTATAAATTGGAATATTGATATCGCAAAGTTCATTTACGTATTGAGTATTTAGTGCAGCTTGTTGTAACGGTACATTTCCAGAAACAACTGAAACGCCAAGTATTTGATTTTGCTTTAAATTTCTATAAGCAAGTATTAATGCAACAGCATCATCAGAACCAGTATCTGCATCAATAATTAATTTTCGCATTAAGATTTAACTTTTTTAATTTCAGGAATACCTTTACTAAACACTACGTTGCAATCTTTGTACTCACTAGCAATTTGGTTGCTTACAATAATACAAAGTTCCAACAAGGACTCTTTTTTACCATTTGCTGATCCAAATGTAACTGGTGATTTTAGATATTGTTTTTTTACCAAGTCAA
>Ga0255772_10002293_pt1 | contig 18705 bp, 16 predicted proteins | sample 071ome_34_FD_179970 | JGI IMG/M metagenome (GOLD analysis project Ga0255772, IMG submission 179970) | Coastal salt marsh microbial communities from the Groves Creek Marsh, Skidaway Island, Georgia - 071411BT metaG (version 2) | ecosystem: Environmental > Aquatic > Marine > Intertidal zone >...
GCAAAAGCATTACTTCAACATGAAAGAGCTTTTATTTCTAGCTTTGGTCTTGGATCAGGTATGGGAAGTGGTAGAGATCTAGTTTCAATTGCCAAAAAGCATATTGGTGAAGAGGATGGAAAAATTAGCAACGGTTTTTATAGATCTCAAATAGCTTCTCATAAAATAAAAGAGCATGCCTTTGGATTAACATTTAAAAGAGCAAAAGATGAAGGTGGAAAAGCCAGTGCTACTGCATCAATGTTTAAACTCTATGGAACAGAACATAACAAAAAACGACATGAACTTATGATTGCGGCAACTGGTATAAATGGAGTTGCATGGGATGGGGATGAATTTGATAAAGAAGATAAAAATCTAACCAGAGCATGGCTAAGAACCAAAGGAAATTCAATAGAAGGTGGTACTTCTGAAGTGCAGCTGAACGTAATATCTAAAAGAGTGTTGGGTCTTCCAAGCTAGTGTTCAATAAGGATTAAAATGAAATTAATACTGACAGAAGAACAAGAATTTCTAAGAGATACTGCTAAAGACTTTGCGAGAGAAAGAACGCCGGTAACTCATTTTAGAGCACTAAGAGACAATAAAGACGAAAACCTTTGGGATAAAGATATCTGGCAAGAAATGGTAAATTTAGGCTGGTCAGGAATACTAGTACCTGAAGAATTTGGCGGATCAAACTTTGGTGTTGCCGGTATAAGTGTAATTTTACAAGAATGTGGTAAAACCCTTACTCCCTCTCCTCTTTTTTCTACTGGCGTTCTAGGAGCTTATGCTATTTCAAACTTTGGAACACAAGAACAGAAAGAAAAATACCTTCCAAAAATAGTAAGCGGTGAAATCACAACTGCACTTGCTGTTGATGAGTCAAGCCATCATGATCCTTCAAAAACAACTTTTACGGCAGAAAAGAATAACAACAACTTTCTTTTAAATGGTAAAAAAACCTTTGTTATAGATGGCGCTAGTGCTGATATTTTAATTGTGCTAGCAAGAACATCTGGCAATGCTGGAGAATTAGCTGGGCTAACTTTGTTTATTGTTGATGCAAATGTTGATGGTATAAAAAGAATAAAACTTGATATGGCGGATTCAAGAAATTATGCAAACATTGAATTTAATGACGTTATGGTATCTGATGAAGATATCATAGGAGAACTTGAGTCTGGTGGTGAAAATGTCGAAAAAATTCTTGATATAGGTAGAATTACAATGTCAGCTGAAATGTTAGGCAATGCAGAAGCTGCGTTTGAAACTACTGTTGAATACCTTAAGCAAAGAAAACAATTCGGAGTTTTAATCGGAACCTTCCAGGCGCTCCAACATAGAGCTGCAGAAATGTTTTGTGAATTAGAATTAACAAAATCAGCTGTTATGGCTGCAATGCACGGAGCTGATGAAAACTCCAATGAACTCCAAAGACTATCAAGTCTTGCTAAAACAATAGCTGGAGAGACGCTTCACCTTGTATCCAATGAAGCAATTCAGATGCATGGTGGTATAGGTGTGACAGATGAATATGACCTTGGATTTTATATAAAAAGATCGAGGGTTGCTGAACAAATATTTGGGAGCTCTACGTATCATACTGAAAGATATGCTAATCTAAGCGGGTTTTAAGTTTGAAAATTTGATATGTACCTCATAAAGTCCAGCCTAGTAGGATTTATTACACTTATTTTAATTATTATTGAATTGACAATTGGTTTTGGAACATTGGCTATAGTTAATGTCCCCAGAGCAGTATTTCCATTTAAATCTCTAAAAATTAAATTAGCAAAGATTTCTAATAGTATTGGTGAATACACTGTATATGGATTAAAAATTATTATGAAAATTATGCATAGAGATTCTATGCAAGTGTTTGATAATAATGAATTTGACAAAAACGCCTGGTATATGGCTATTTCTAATCATCAATCCTGGGCAGATATTTTCATACTTTTAGTAGCCGCCCATAAAAGAATTCCTCTTTTAAAATTTTTTATGAAAAAAGAATTAGCCTGGATACCTTTTATATTTCTTGCCAATAAAACTTTAAATATGCCCTTTGTAAACAGGCATTCAAAAAAAGAATTAGAAAAAAATCCTAATCTAAGAAATAAAGATTATGAAAATACACTAAAAGCATGTAAAAGATTCCTTAGATCGCCTTCAACAATTTTTAGCTACGCGGAGGGCACAAGAAACGATGCTGCAAAACATAAAGCACAAAACTCACCGTATAAAAATCTTTTAAAACCGCGCATAGGAGGGATTGCAACTGCACTATCAGCAATGCCTAACATTAATATTCTTGTGGACTACTCTGTTGTGTATAAATCTAAAAAAAGAGGAGCGTGGTCTTTTTTAAAGGGTGATATGAAAGATGTTAAGGTATTAGTAAGAAAATATGATATTCCAGAAAATTTAAAGAATAAAAATTATTCAACTGATGCCGAATACCGAGAAAATTTTAAAAATTGGATTGAAGCTATTTGGATAGAGAAAGATCAAGAAATTGAGCGATTAAAGTTTTAGCTCTTCTTTGGTTAGCACCCAACCATTTGTATCAACATAGATCCATTCACCTGGAATAATATCCATATTATTTAAAATAATAGTTTCATCTTTTGTGCCGATACCAACTGATTTATCAGTTTTCATTGGATATGAGTTTTTGGCATAGACGCCAATTGGAATATCTTTAATTACCTCAATATCCCTTATATATCCGTTCACAAAAATTCCATTCCAGTTATTCTCATAAGCTGTTTGTGCGATTTGGTCTCCAACCATTGAACATAAGTCTGAGCCTGAATGATTTATGAATAAAACCATACCCCTGCCATCTTCATTTACCATTTCTTTGACTACGCTATTGCTATGAGGACAATTTGCAGTTCTTATTTGACCAAAGAATTTACTTACACCACCAAATGACTTTAGAAAAATATTACCAATCCTTATATTTTTTGGATATGCGTCACATATATCTGGGACAGTAAAATTTAAAGAATTAGTCATAATAAAATTTTCTAGACATTTTAAAATTATTCAATAATTATAATAGAATTAAAAATATATATAAAAAGTGAAGGTAAATTATGAAGTCACCTATATGCGAAATGTTTGATATTGAATTTCCACTTGTAGCTTTTAGCCATTGTAGAGATGTTGTGGCTGCTGTTTCAAAGGCAGGAGGAATGGGAGTTTTGGGTGCTGTTGGACATACACCTGAAATGTTAGAGCAAGATCTTAAATGGATAGATGAGCATATAGATGGGAAGCCCTATGGTGTTGACATTCTTATTCCAACAACTTTTGAAGGTAAGGGATCTTCTGTTTCATCTGAAGATCTAATCAATATGATTCCACAAGAATATAGAGATTTTAGAGCAGACGTTTTAAAGCAGTATGATGTTGATGGCGAATCTTTAAGAAACCCTTCGGATTCAAAAAAAATTGAAATGGATTCAGATTCCAGATTTGGAAAAAATCTTAAAGAACAAGGAGCAAAAAAATTATTAGAGGTAGCTTTTTCTCATCCAATTAAACTAATAGCTAATGCATTAGGCGTCCCTCCTCATTGGATGTTAGAAATGGGAAAAGAAAACAATGTAAAAGTTGCTGCTCTATTGGGTGCAAAAGAGCATGCTATAAAACAAGTCCAAGCTGGTGTTGATTTATTAGTTGTATCAGGAACTGAGGGTGGCGGTCATTGTGGTAGTGTATCTACAATGGTATTAATCCCAGAGGTCAAAAGAGCTATAAAAGATATGCGTGATGTTCCAATCTTGGCAGCAGGTGGAATTGCTACTGGAGAACAAATGGCCGGCATTATGACAATGGGAGCTGATGGAGTCTGGTGTGCATCGGTCTTTCTCCCAACTACTGAAGCTGAAACTTCAGAAAATATTAAAGAAAAAATGATTCAAGCAACATCTAGTCAAACTGTTAGGTCTAAAAGCAGAACTGGAAAACATTCAAGACAACTACAATCAGCATGGACTGATGCCTGGGAATCAAAAGATGCACCCGAACCTCTTCCAATGCCCTTGCAAACTATTGTCGGGGAACCTGCATTAGCAATCGTCTCAAAGCAGGCAACGCTTGGACATGAAGGAGCAAAAAAACTGGATACCTACTGGGTTGGTCAAGGCATTGGATTGGTTAATGAAACTATTTCAGCTGGACAAACTGTCCAAAAATTTAAAGAGGAATTCATTGAAGCTTACGAGAGAATTACTGGCTTAATAGAATAAATTTTTAAGAATTTTTTATATCTTCTCTGGCAATAAACTCAAGCACGGTAGCATTTATGCAATATCTTGGCATTCCATTAGGTCCATCATCAAAGACATGCCCCAAATGAATATTGCTTGAGACTGATTTAACCTCTGTTCTTCTCATTCCATATGAGTTATCCGGAACCTCATATGTTGAATTAGGAACTGGTGCTGTAAATGATAGCCATCCACTTCTTGAAACAAATCTATCTCTTGTATCAAATAAGGGTGCTCCGCTTAATTTATCGACAAAAATACCATCAGGTGTATTCTTAAAGATCTGATATTCTTTGCAAAACCTTGCGTCTGTACCTTTGTTAAAGGCAACATCATATGCCTCTGTATTGCCTAATTTAAATTTTCCAAGAGCTTTATAAAATAATTCAGGCTCCATATATCCCTGGTATGAGAATTGCTCTATTCCGTCTTCAATAAATACAATTGTTGGCGTGGCCCAAGTAGGTGTCTTTATACTAAGACCACTCAATTCTCTACCTGTTCTGTATATAACAGGTATATTTCCTTGATAATTATTAACAACATCCTTTTTAAACTTTTCACAATAAGGACAATAATCTTCTGAGTCGATAACTAATATATATTTTCCTTCTTGAAGGATTGAATTGTCAATTACAGGTATTTCACTTTTATCAAAAACTACTCCGGTAGAATGATCAGGGCAATAGCCATTAGGATTCTTTTTTATGTAATCTTGATGATATTCTTCTGCTTTATAAAACCTATCTAAAGGCTTTATTTGAGTTTGAATCTTTCCATAACCAGCAGTTAATAATAATTCTTGAAATTCATTTGTAACTTTATCAATTATTTCTCTTTGTAAATCATTATTATATAAAATGATTGATCTATACTGAGTTCCAATATCATTCCCTTGTCTATTTAATTGAGTGGGATCATGTTGCTCATAAAAGTGCTGCAATATTGATTCTAAACTTATTACTTGTCTATTAAATGTAACTTCAACAACTTCAGCAAAATTATTATCATTAAATTTATTTTTAAATTTTGTAATCTCTCTATATGAAGGCCTTATGCCAAAACCATCTGAATATCCAGATACTGCATCATAAACACCATTTAAAGATTCATATCCTTTCTCTGCACCCCAAAAACATCCAGAGCCCAAGACAATGGTCTCCAAATGAGATGTTTTATTTTCAGAAAATAGCCCAAATGAAATGATTATTAAAAAAAATGCAATTAATTTATTCATATTTTTATTTTTCGTATTTATAACTTTTACTTTTGATAAATGCTTCTCTATTGAATAATGTTTCTGTCCATCTTGAGATATTAGGTTTAAATGCCTCCTTAATTCCAAGCGCGCTTGCAAGATTAATTGCATAACTTACACATATGTCAGCAATTGTAAATCTATTCGAACAAAGATATTCCTTATTTTCAAGCTCAGATTCAAGTAATTTCAGACGAGAAACAAACCATCTGCTATACCCTTCTATTGCTGCATCTGCAACGCCTGGTTCTTGATATTTATACCTCAATACAACTGTTTGGGGGAAAGTTAAAGTTGCATCTGCATGATATAACCAGTTTAGATATGCTGGATAATCTTTCTCATCTGGCATTACTCTTAAGTCAGTTGGCCCATATTTTTCAACTAAGTATTGAGACATTGCAACAGACTCTGTCATTTTTATATCGCCATCAATCAAATATGGAACTGTGCCCAGCATATTAATATCTAAATACTCTTCCATAAAAACTCTGGGCGGAAATGGCATCATTATCAATTCATATTCAAGTCCCATCTCTTCTGCCGTCCATATAGGCCTCATTGCTCTAGAGTTTTCCGTTCCATAAATTTTTAACATAATCTTTCCTAAATACTAATATTAATAATACAACCATTAATTGGTAATATTAATGATAATATATTACCATAAGGTAAATATAAAAAATTAAAGGCTATGAAGACAGAAAATATTGCACCGATATTTAAAACCAATTTAGATACTAAATCTGACAAGTATCAACAAAATAAAAAGATGATGCTTGAAAAATTAGATTTTTTAAACGAGCTTCTTGATTTTGCTGAGTTGGGTGGAGGCATGCATCATCATGAAAGGCTTGCAAAAAGAGGCAAAATGCCAGTTAGAGAGAGAATCCTAAATGTTATAGATTGTGACAGTCCTTTTTTAGAAATTCAGCCATATGCTGCCTATGGAACAAATACATTTAATGTTGGTGGGGGCTGTGTATCAGGTATCGGAGTTATCTCAGGAGTAGAGTGTGTAATTTTTGCAAATGATCCTACTGTAAAAGCTGGCGCTATGAATGTTTATGTTGGAGAAAAATGGAACAGAGCTATGGAAATTGCTCGTGTAAATAGAATCCCTTTTATAAGTTTTGTTGAGTCAGCCGGTGCTGATTTGAGTGTTGGGGGTGGCAAAAGTGATATTCCGCCTGAGGCACCTTCTCTGCAGAGCGGTCATTTTGCTTCAACTGGTAGATTTTTTTATGACATGACTGAACTTTCAAAATTAAGAATTCCTGTTATCTCAGTTGTTTTTGGATCATCTACTGCGGGCGGAGCATATCAGCCTGGAATGTCTGATTACAATATCTTTGTCAAAGGTCAATCGAAAGCTTTCTTAGCTGGTCCTCCATTAGTAAAAATGGCAACAGGAGAAGAATCTGATGATGAAACTTTGGGTGGAGCAAAAATGCATTCAGAAAAATCGGGTCTTTCTGATTATCTAGCTGAAGATGAGATGGATGCTCTTAGAATTTGTAGAGAAGTAGTTTCGCATTTAAATTGGAAAAAAAGAGGTAGTACTCCAACAAAAATTGCTACTAACCCCATTTATGATAGTGAAGAAATGTTAGGAATCATTAGTGAAGATTTAAAATCTGCTGTTGATATTAAAGAAGTAATTGCACGATTCTCTGATGGATCTAAGTTTGAAGAATTTAAGCCTTTATATGGGCCAACAATGGTTTGTGGATGGACATCAGTTCATGGCTATCAAGTTGGTATTCTCGGTAATAATGGTCCAATTTATCCCGAAAGTGCTGAGAAAGCTGCTAGCTTCATTCAACTATGCAATAAAAGAGATATACCATTAATATTTTTACACAATGTTACGGGTTTTTTAGTTGGAAAGGAATTTGAAAGCCAAGGCATTATAAAAAAAGGCTCACAATTAATTAATGCTGTATCTAACTCTATGGTCCCACATATCACTTTTATTGTAGGTGCGTCATATGGGGCCGGAACGTATGCAATGTCAGGCAAAGCTTTTAATAATAGATTCACTTTTCTGTGGCCTACAGCAAAAATTGCTGTCATGGGTCCTGAACAAATGGCTGGGGTAATGTCTATTGTTAGAAAGGCAAAAGCCCTTAGAGACGGAAAAGATTTTGATGAAAAAGCTGATGAGCAAACTAAAAAATTTGTTATAGATTATTTAGAAAAATTATCTAGAGGCTTGGTTGCTAGCAGCATGACAACTGATGATGGCATTATTGATCCGCGCGATACAAGAGATATTATTGGTTTTTGTTTATCCATAGTGAACAATAATGTGGTTGAGGGTGCTAAAGAATATGGGGTATTTAGATTATGATTTTTAATTCCATATTAATAGCAAATAGAGGTGAAATTGCTTGTCGTATAATTCAAACAGCACATGAGATGGGAATACGATGTGTTGCTGTTTACGTTGATGATGATAGAGAATCACCATATGTAAAAATGGCAGATCAATCAGTAAGGCTTCCTGATGGGGGCTATCTAGATGGAAAAGAAATTATTAAAGCTGCAAAAGAATCAGGAGCAGAGGCCATTCATCCAGGTTATGGTTTTTTATCAGAGAATGCATCTTTTGCAAGAAAAGTCATAAAAGAAGGCTTAATATGGATTGGGCCTTCTGCTCATGCCATTTCAGTGATGGGAGATAAATTAAAGGCAAAGGAACTAGCAGAAAAGGCTGGGGTCCCTACTCTTCCAATGGCATCAAGTAGCAAAGATGCAAACAAAATTGGATACCCTCTTCTTATTAAAGCTGCTGCAGGTGGTGGTGGAAAAGGAATGAGGATAGTTCATAAATCTAAAGACCTTAATGAAGCAATAAAGAGTGCACAAAGAGAAGCAAAGTCTGGATTCGGAGATGAAAGAATATTTATTGAAAGATATGTAGAAAAGTCTAGACATATTGAAATACAAATTCTTGGCGATAATCATGGAAATATTGTGCATCTAGGTGAAAGAGAATGCTCTATCCAAAGAAGGCATCAAAAAATAATTGAAGAGTCTCCTTCACCAAGAATATCGGAAGAAATAAGAAATAAAATGGGAGATGCTGCAATAAAACTTGCACAAAAAATTAAATATCAATCTGCAGGTACAGTCGAATTTTTATTTGATGACAAAACTGATGAATTTTGGTTCCTAGAAGTTAATACCAGACTCCAAGTTGAGCATCCTGTCACAGAAGAAGTTACAGGAATAGATTTAGTTTCTGAGCAGCTAAGGATAGCTAGAGGAGAAGAATTAGGATACTTGCAAAATGATATAGATTTTATAGGTCATTCTATAGAAGCTAGATTATATGCAGAAGATCCAAATAATGATTTCCTTCCTGAGATTGGAAAATTAATAGCTTTTGAGCCTGGGCATAATGATGATACAAGATGGGATTCTGGTGTTGCCGAAGGATCAGAAATTGGAACTAAATTTGATCCAATGCTAGCAAAAATTATCTCGTACGCACCAACCAGAAATGATGCTGCATTAAAACTAGCAAGAGCTCTTGAGTCTGCTCATATAGGAGGCATCAAAACCAACAGAGACTTTCTTATAACTTGCCTTAGGTCACAAGAATTTCTCGATGGCGATACAACTTCAGATTTCATTGATAGAGTAAATCCAGATAGAAAGATGAGATTGTCGCCTAAAGAAATTGAGCACGTAATCTCGATTTCTGCTTTGTGGATTCAAGAAAGAAATAGGTTAAAAGCAAATATCGCATCCTTTATGTCATCTGGATGGACAAATGGAAGGCTACCAAAACAAAATATCACCTTTATTTTCGATAATGAAGAATACAAAGTTCTATATAAATACAAAAGGAATATTGGCTACGTTTTTGAATGGGGGAAAATTGGAATCATACATTCTGCTGATGAGTATGGAATCGATGCTGAATTCAATGGGAAAAGGCATTATTCTAGAATAACCATCAAAGATAGTAATATTCTCGTCCATATGCCTTACGGGGATGTAAATCTTGAAATTAAACCAAGATTTGTTATGCCTGGCTCTGAAAATATCCAAGGAAGTCTTTCAGCACCAATGCCTGGAAAAGTTATTGCGCTTAATGTTAAAAAAGGAAGTAAAGTAAAAGCTGGAGATGTGCTTGTTATATTAGAAGCTATGAAAATGGAGCATTCAATTAAAGCCTTAGAAGATGGCGTGGTTTCAAAAATATTAATTTCAAAAAATGATCAAGTAGAAAATGGTGCTCCTTTGATGATTGTTGATCCAAAATAATGCAATATTCTGCAGGTTCTTTTAATACAGAGATAAACTACTCAAAATCTTTCACAAATAAACATAAAACTGTTATTGAAGATCTTGAGATTATGCTTGAAAAAGGCATTCCTGATCTAACAATGTCAGAAATAGCTTCAAGATTAAAAATATCTCTTAGAACTCTTTATGAAATTGCTCCGAGCAAAGATCTTCTTTTTATAATGATGATTGATAACATTCTTAAAAAATTGGGTAAAAAAGCATTAGAGAGAGTTTCTTCAATCAGCTCGCCTATAGAAAAACTTGAAACTTATTTAAAGATTGTAAATCAAGCCGTAGGACCAAAATTTGAGACTTATATCCAAGGATTAAAGAATGTAAAAGGATCTTCAAAATTAATTGATTACCATGAAAATTTTATAACCAATTTCACTGAGAAGCTTTTACGAGAAGCCTTAGAAGCTAATGAAATAGAAAATATAGATGTAAAAGCTTTTGCAATATTACTTGGTGGTATTGGTAGGGATTTTGCAAAAGAGAAAAATAAAACTCAGATAAGCAAGTCACCTGAAGATTCAGCTAATTCAATTACTAAGAGCATATTAAAAGGCATAAGGTTGGAGAATTAATTTGGATAAAAATGTAATAAAAATTGCCAACTGTAGTGGATTTTACGGTGATAAATTATCTGCAGCTAAAGACATGGTTGATGGAGGGCCTATTGATGTTCTAACTGGTGATTACTTGGCAGAACTAACTATGACAATTCTTTACAGTCAAAAACTGCAAAGAGGGGATGATAAAGGTTATGTAGGAACATTTTTAAAACAAGTAAAAGAAATTGCTAAAGATTGTAAAGATAAAAATATAAAAATTGTTAGCAATGCTGGCGGATTAAATCCAAAATCAATGGCTCATGAAATTGAAAAAATTTTAGATGAGCTTTCTATTGAGCTTAAAGTTGCATACATAGATGGAGATGACTTAATGCCATCAATAAATGAACTAGAAAAGCTTGGTGAAAACTTTATTAATATTGATAAGAAAAAATCATTAAAAGAATCAGGCTACAATCCAATTACAGCAAATGTTTATTTAGGAGCCTGGGGAATAAAAGAAGCTCTTGATAATGGAGCTGATATTGTCATTTGTCCGCGAGTTACAGATGCGGCGGTAGTAATTGGTCCAGCTGCATGGAAATTTAATTGGAATCGAGATAACTATGATGCACTAGCTGGAGCTCTAGCCGCTGGACATATAATTGAATGCGGTTGCCAGGCAACTGGGGGTAACTATGCTTTTTTTAAAGAAGTTCCTAGTTTTGATAATGTTGGTTATCCAATAGCTGAAATTGAAGAAGATGGAAGTTTTACTATTACAAAACATCCAGGTACTGGTGGTCTAGTTTCTGTCGGTACAGTTACAGCCCAGCTTTTATATGAGATAAGCTCTCCAGCGTATATCAATCCTGATGTCATAGCTCATTTTGATACATTGGAAATAGAACAGATTGCTGATGATAGAGTATATGTATCTGGTTGCAGGGGTAGTTCCCCTCCTGATACACATAAAGTTTGTGTAAACCTAGCTGGCGGATATAGAAACGGAATGGAATTAATACTAACTGGGATTGATATTGAGGAAAAAGCAAAATCTTTTACAGATACATTGTTTAAATCTCTTGGTGGAAAAGATCAATTTGATGAAGTCGTTATAGATTTACATCAAACACAAAAAAATAATCCAAATTCAAATGAAGAAGCAATGGCGTCATTGAATATATCGGTTAAATCTATGGATCCAAATCTTGTTGGGCGGCTTTTTACTGCAAAAATAGTTGAATTATCTTTATCAAATTATCCTGGTTTCTTTGCAAGAAGTTCGGTTAAACCTAATGGGCCTGTGATAGTTTACTGGCCTACTTTAATTGATAGCAAATACGTAAAAGAGAAGGTTCATGTTGATGGAAAAGTCATTGATATAACTCCAACAAATCAGCTTAATTTAGAAGAAATATTTTATCAAAAACAACCTGTAAAAATTTCCAAGCTGCCAAAAGATGATTTTACTGAAAGATTATTTGGTGAAATTTTCGGTACAAGATCTGGAGATAAAGGAGGTTGTGCTAATTTGGGAGTATGGGCAAAAAATGATGAATCATATGCTTTTCTTTATGATTTTCTAACCATTGAAAAATTTAAAGAACTTATGCCTGACCTTAAAAAATTTGATATAGATAGATATGAACTTCCAAACATCAAATCATTAAATTTTTATATTCATGATATTCTCGAGGATGGAGTTTCTTCAAATAATAGAATAGATAGTCAAGCAAAATCTCTTGGCGAATATTTAAGAGCTAAATTAATAAAAGTACCCTCATCTTTAATTCAGGAGAAAAATAATGGCTGATAATATTCTCACACTTGATGGGTTAATTTTTGAGGCAACAAAAATTAATTTTCATAACAATATTTTAACAATCACATTAAACAGACCAGAAAAAAAGAATGCTATAAATAATGTAATGATGAATGAGCTTAATTATGCGCTTGCATATGCAAAACAAGAAAAATCTGTAAGAGTTGTTGTGATAGATGCTGAGGGTGATATTTTTTGTGCTGGAGCGGATCTCAACAGATCAGAATCAAATTCCAATGTTCCAAAACTAGATGATGTGAATGATATAAGCCTTGCAATAAGACATTTATACAAACCAGTCATTTGCAAAATCCAAGGATCTGTTTTAGCAGGTGCATTATTGATGGTAACTAACGCTACTCATGCTGTAGCAATAGAGACTGCAAAATTTTCAGCCCCTGAAATTAAAAGAGGTTTATGGCCATTTATGGTAATGGCTGGTTTATTTAGAGTAATGCCAAAACGAGCTGGGCTAGATTTTATTATGAGAGGAGAAAGTATTTCTGCAAAAGAAGCGCTCAATTGGGGCTTAATTAACAAGATAGTTTCTGAAGAAAAATTAGACAAAGAAGTTGAGAATCTTGCAAAACAACTTGCATCTTTAGCACCAAATACTATGAAAATGGGATTAGAGGCATATGAAAAACAAGATGGTATGGTTTTTGATGAAGCTTTACCTTTTTTACAGAAGCAAATTGCTGAATGTTTTAACAGTGAAGATGCTCAAGAAGGAATTAAAGCATTTTTAGAAAAAAGAGATCCAAATTGGAAATAACAGAAAGATAATACAAATATGGACTTAAATTTTGGACCAGAATACAAAGCTTTTAAAAAAGAAGTAGAAGCTTTCTGCATAAAGTGGAAAGGCGTTAGTTTTAAAAATGAATCTAAGAGTGCATTGTTAGATCTTGCTGGTCCTATATCAGAGAAAAGTGGTAAAAATATCTCAAGATCAGAATGGCAAACTATACTTATTGAAAATGGATATTTTGCAAGATCTATTCCTAAAGAGTATGGGGGTTATGGTGCTGAAAGTGATGTTATAAAAAATAGAATTATCGCATCAGAATTTGCCCATCATGGTCTACCTTCCCCAATGGGCGGACAAGGTATTGATATGTTGGTACCAACTCTTCTTGAACTTGGGACCGAAGAACAGAAACAAAAATATATTAAAAAAACTCTTCACGGGGAAATAATATGGTGTCAAGGCTATTCTGAACCAAATGCTGGAAGTGATCTTGCAAGTCTTCAAACTAAGGCAGAGCTAATTGATGGTAAATGGATTATCAATGGTCAAAAAATTTGGACAAGTACTGCTCAGTATTCACAAATGATGTTTTGTCTTGTAAGAACAGAACCCGAAGCTAAGAAACATGCTGGAATTAGTTATTTGCTTATACCAATGGATGCTCCGGGCATAGATGTCAGGCCGTTAGTTGATATGACCCTTAAAGCTGGCTTCAATGAAGTATTTTTTACGGATGTAGCTATTCCGGAAGAAAATATTGTAGGCAAAAGAGGTGAAGGATGGGCCGTAGCAAATGCAACCCTATCACATGAAAGAGGATCTTTGACAGATCCAAATGCAACAATGAATAGAGTTAATGCATTAATTAACAGAATGAAAAAGGAAACTATTAATAATGTTAAATTAATTGAAATTCCTATTTACAGAGATAAATTAATGGCACTTCAAGCAAAAGTGACTGCTTTTCAATCAAATTCATTACGTGTGTTATCGGCTAAGCTTAATCCAGGACAGGATGCAAAAATGGCTGGAATGATACAAAAATATTATGGAACTGAGCTTAGACATGAATTGGAAGGTTTTGCTGTTGATATTATGGGAGAGCTTGGCACTTTGTATGAAGATAGTCCCTACCTAAAAGACAATGGTTCTTGGCAATTTTTATATATGTATTATCTGGGACTAATAATTGGTGGCGGTACAAGCCAAATTCAAAAAAATATAATCTCTGAAAGAGGTCTTGGAATGCCAAGAGAACCAAAGGCCCCTGGAGTCTGATATGTATTTTGGTTTATCCGAAGAGCAACAATTTTTTAAAGATAATGTTAATAAATTTTTGCATGCTCATGCATCACTAGATGCTGTAAAAAAAATTGCTGATAGTAATAATCACAAGATGAAGAATGAGATTTCAAGTGGCATATTAAATCTTGGAATAAATAGCTTGCTGGTTCCAGAAGAGTATGGGGGTCTTGGCTTAGATCTTCTTTTTGCAACAGCAGTTTCACAAAGCTTAGGAGAGAATGTTGCACCCTTCTCTTTTGCTGGATCATATGTGATGGCACCAATAGCTTTATCACTTGGAGGAAGCGAAGATCAAAAAAATATATATCTTAATTCCATAGTCAATAATGAGATGAAGTTTGCAGTAGGTTTTGCTGAATATATTGCAGCAAGAAATGATTTCGGATTTAGTTTTACAAAAAATACTGTTTCTGGAAAATCTATATTTGTTCTAGATGTAGAAAATTCTTCTCACTTGTTGATTGCTGATGAGGGCGGTCAGATTGGAGTAATAGATATTAATGATAAAAATATAAAACTTACAGAACTTACAACTGTAGATAAAACAAGAACATATCATGAGATTCAATTTGAAAAAGCATCAGTAGATATACTAGAAGAAACGAAGACTAGTAATCAGGCTATATCAAGATCTATTGATGCAGGAAGAATTGTTTTAGCTGCAGATTCACTTGGGGCTTCTGAAACATTACTAAAAAAAGCTGTTGAGTACTCTAAAGAGAGAAAACAGTTTGGTAGAGCAATTGGATCCTTTCAAGCTGTAAAACATATGTGCGCTGAAATGGCATCAGAATTAGAGCCGTGTTATGCGTTAGTCTGGCATGCAGCTCATTGTTTTGATAACATTCCAGATGAATCAAAACTAATGGCTTGTCATGCTAAATCTCATGTTTCAGAAGTTTCTAAAGCAATAAGTAAAAAAGCTACTGAGGTTCATGGAGGTATGGGATTTACTGATTTGATGGGTATACATTATTGGTTTAAAAGAATTGGAGTAAATAGACAAAATCTAGGATCTCCTGAAACTATTAGAGAAGAAGCAGCAAAAATACAAAATTTATAATTTAGTGATTAAACATAAACTCATTTGGTCATTCGTATGCCTTGCGTTGATATCGTGCGGTAACTCAACCTATGATTCTCAAGAATATATATCTACTAATTTAACTGAAGAAAAAATTAATTTAAGTAATGAAGTTTTTAAAAAATTAAAAAAAGAACACTATATTAAAAATTTTGTTAAAGACGACTTTAATATTAGGTATATAAATGCATTGATTGATAGGCTCGATGGAAATAAGTTATATTTTATTGAGTCAGAGATTACGAATTTTAAAGAAGAATCAAACCAATATTTAGGTAACTCTTTTGATATAGATCTAGCATACCTGATTATCAATTTATACTTTGAAAGGCTTGTAGCTTTTTCTGAATATCAAATAAAACTAATTGAAAAAAATTCATTTGATTTTACAAAAGATGAATTCATTGATATCTATTATGAAGATAATCAATGGGCTGAATCAGAAGCTCTATTAAAAGAAATCTGGAGAAATGAAACTAAAAATGACTTGCTTGTAGCATTAATGTCAGAGACGCTTTCTGATGATGCAAATAAAGTTTTACTTAAGAGATATAAAAATAGAATTAAAAGAATACAGCAACAAAAAGAGGAAGATATCTTTTCTATAGCTATAAATACCCTTACTAACCAATTTGATCCCCATTCTTCATATTTATCACCAAGATCTGCAGAAGATTTTGATATGAATATGAGCCTTAAGCTAGAAGGTATTGGTGCCCTACTAGGTGCTGACGACGACTACACAAAAATTGTTAGCTTGGTTCCTGGGGGTCCTGCAGAAAAGTCAGGTGAAATACTACCAGAAGACAAAATCACAAGAATACGTCAGATAAATACAGAAAATAATGAATACATTGATGTGGTAGGTTGGAGAATTGATGAAGTTGTGGACCTAATAAGAGGTGAATCAGGAACGCAAGTTGAGATAGAGTTTATATCTTCTGATTCAGCAGATAATAGCAGAAAATTAGTCACTTTAACGAGAGAAGAAATTAAACTTGAGGACAGAGCTGCTAAATCAAAAATTATAGAAACTGAGGATGGTAACAAAATTGGAATAATAGATTTACCTTCTTTTTATATTGATTTTAATGCTTATCAAAATAGAGATTCTAACTATAGAAGCAGTAGCAATGATGTTGAAGATATTCTAATAAATTTTAATAAAGAAGATGTTGACGCTGTTATTTTAGATCTTAGAAATAATGGTGGCGGAGCTTTAATTGAAGCTAATAAAATAGTAGGCTTGTTTGTGTCCTCAGGACCCACAGTTCAAGTGAAACATAAAGCAGGTTATATTCAGCCATATGGATCAAGTAAAGCTAAACAAACATGGCAAAAACCCATGGGAGTTCTAGTTAATCGCTATTCAGCATCCGCATCTGAAATAGTTGCTGGCGCTATTCAAGATTATAAAAGAGGTATAGTCCTTGGTCAGAGGACTTTTGGCAAAGGAACCGTTCAAAGCTTAGAAAGTATTTCAAAAGGTCAAGTTAAGATTACAGAGTCAAAGTATTACCGTGTTGATGGCTCTAGCACACAAAATAAAGGAGTATTACCTGATATTGAACTCCTTTCTACCTGGGATATAGAATCTGTTGGTGAAAGCTCATACCCTACTGCATTAGAATGGGATACTGTTAGGCCATATAGGCATAAAAAATTTAACTTTGATTCCAATCAAATTATTGAGATAAAAAATTTATATTCTCAAAGGTTAAATTCAAGCCCAAATTTAAAATACCTTGGTGAAGTTAGAGACAGGTATTACTTAAATAAAGATAAAAAGCTCTTAAGTCTTAATTTAGATACTAGAAAACTTGAAAAAGATGCAAGAAAAAATTGGTTATTACAAATAGAGAATAAAAGAAGAGAGAGTCTTGGTCTAGAAATATTTGGAACCTATGAAGATCTCGAAGAAAGTAACAAAAAAAATGAAAATACAAATAATGATATTGATTATGAAAGAGACTACTTATTAATAGAGTCGACGAATATCATAAATGATTACCTGAACTTAAATAAACTACTTATTTCTAAAGTAAATAAATTATGAGAATCATATCTTTCAACATCAACAGTATAAGAGCTCGCCCGCATCAACTTATTCATTTAAGAGATACACTTGATCCAGATGTTATCGGGCTGCAAGAAACAAAAGTAAATGATCCTGATTTTCCATTAGATGTAATTGAAGAAATTGGTTATCACCCTGAATATTGGGGTCAAAAAGGTCATTATGGTGTTGCGATCCTTAGTAAGGCAAAACCTATCAAAACTGTTAAAGGCTTTAAAAATGATACGCCTGATGATCAAAAAAGATTTATTGAATGTACTTTTGCAACAAAAAATTCTGAAATAACAATCATGAATGGCTATTTTCCTCAAGGAGAAAACATTAATCATGAAACAAAATTTCCAAAAAAAATAAAGTATTACGATGACTTAGAAAAACATATCAAGGATCTTCAAAAAACCAAAGAAAACCTAATTGTAATGGGTGATTTTAATGTAGCTCCTGAAGATACTGATATTGGAATTGGCGCTGAAAATGTTAAAAGATGGCTTCGTGATGGCAAAACATCATTTCAACCACAAGAACGAGAAATGTGGAATAGTATAAAAAACTTGGGATTCATTGATTCATGGAGAAAAGAACATCCTAATGAATCAACTATTTATTCATGGTTCGATTACAGATCAAGAATGTTTGAAGACAACCCAAAAAGAGGTCTCAGAATAGATCATATAATGGTTTCAAATAACTTAACTGAGTCAATATCTGGAACTGGAATCGATTATGAGGCAAGAGCCATGGAGAAACCGTCAGACCACTGCCCTGTTTGGGTTGATTTAGATATTTAATCTGTTTGGTTATGGATCAAATTGAAATTAGATCCCCTAAAACTGAAGCAGAATGGAAAAAATATGATGATTTTAGATGGGAAATATTAAGAAAACCTCTGAAAACACCCAATGTCCCTCTAAAAGATAATCTTGAAGATGTTAGTTTTCATTTTATAGCTATTAACTCAGACAATATAATCAAAGCATGCGGTCGAGTGCATTTAAATAGCTCAGATGAAGCACAAATAAGATATATGGCCGTCGATAAAGACCACAGAAGAATGGGTTTAGGGTCTGCAATAGTTAAAAAGCTAGAAGCTGAAGCCAAACTTTTAGGAGCTACTTACGTAATGTTGAATGCTAGAGAAAATGCTATAAATTTCTACAAATCTCTTGGCTATGACGAGATTGCTCCATACAATTCAAATATTGACGTTCCGCATACTAGAATGGAAAAACGTTTAATTTAAATTATCTTTTACTCTTAAAAAAATCTTTTAAAAGATCAGAGCTT
>Ga0255772_10002296_pt1 | contig 18691 bp, 38 predicted proteins | sample 071ome_34_FD_179970 | JGI IMG/M metagenome (GOLD analysis project Ga0255772, IMG submission 179970) | Coastal salt marsh microbial communities from the Groves Creek Marsh, Skidaway Island, Georgia - 071411BT metaG (version 2) | ecosystem: Environmental > Aquatic > Marine > Intertidal zone >...
ATTACAATCGTCTAAAGAAGTTGCTGTTGGGGTAACGAGAATATTTTCTGGAGCGACGTTTTCAATTTTAATACGTCCAATTTCTTTTACTCTTTTACAGTCAACATCGTAAATTGGTTCATCACGACCATCTAATTTTTCATCAACTTTAATAATTTCAATTTCATCATCAGCTAACAAAGATTGATATTCTTCTTCTGTTAATCCTTCATACGACTCTTTCTTTTGTTCTTTGGATGTTTTCCAATAATATTTAACAAATCCGTTTTTAGAAATTAACGCATCTTTAAAAAGGGTATAGAGAATAGAATAACCATCATTATCTTTCATGAAGATGTGGTTCATATAGTCAGTAGCTTGTTCAGCATACTCGACATCCTCAGGTTGTTGAGGTTCAAATCTGACGATACTTTCTCCCTGAGTAAAAATTCTCATCATCGAAGGCATAATGCTTTCGACAACTTCCAACATATCCTGAGAGACAACTTGAGATTGTCCTTCTACTTCATTACCAAGTTTTTCTCCTCGATAATATTTTAAGGCTTGTCGTCTTTGTTCAGTGAGTTCTCCTCCATAATATCCCATCGAGTTTGAAATCTCTTGGGATATCATAGAGAGAATTTTATCTTTTGTTAATTTTGCCATGTTATACGATTGCTAGTTTGGGATAATTAATCTTTGTACTCCATTGTTTTGTTTCTTGTAGTCCGACACATAAATATCGAAATGCGTCTGCACTGTGCGATGTCCAGTCATGAACAGGTCTATTTTTTGCTTCGCCTTTATCATTTGTTGCCCAACGATATTGACGTAAAGCATCTAAACCCTCTTTGGTTTTTTCAAAGTCAAACCAACAGCGTTGTAAAGTCATGCGAACTGCATTAATTCCATCTTCAACAGATAGTTTCGGTATAATACTGACAGGCATCCCCAATGATTGAGCGACTTCATAACGAGATTTTCCTGTGCCTAATTCTCGTACCTGAGCATCATGAGGAAAGTAGTGGGTGTCATAGAGATACCGTCTCTCCTGAAGAACACCAGCGTAGTATTCTAAGCTCTCGCCACTATCTTCAAAGTAGTCAATGAGGTGAATGGCAGACCCCTTCTGTTGAACAAACCATATCGCTGTTTTATCAGCCATCCCTAAATCCCAAAAGGTAGAGACCTTGAGCGTTGGGTCGTAAGGAACTTTGGTTATTCTGCCTTCGTCGTCGGCTTTTGAAAGTGATTGTCCGTAAATAGAACCAATCGCATTAGCTTCAAAACTACATTCAAATTCTGCCTCGTATATCTCTGGAGGCATGGTTCTTTTTGCTTCGGCTAATTCTTCTGCATCGACAACACCAGTTTCTGATGCTTTAAAAACTTCTGCATACCAATTTTCGTTTTGTTTTGCTTGTTGGTATAAATCAAAGAAATGATTATGTCCTGAGGGAGTTGAGATACCAATAAACCACCCTTTTCTATCCGATAGAGCTGGTCTAACGATTTCAGTTAATAGATTAGGAGGTGTATTTGACATTTCGTCGACAACACATCCATCCATATACAAACCTCTTAATGTTTGAGGTCTTTCTGAACCTAATAACTGTATTCTCCCCCCATTGGGTAAATCACATTTTAATTCTGTTTCGTGATACTCTACATTCGGTATCACTTCGGTATAATGTTTTAAATAATCCCAAGCTATTCTTTTTGCCATACTGTACGTCGGAGCAATATAATAATAACGAGGTCTAGGAAGTTCACATTGGAGACATTTCTTCAACATCTCATTCAAAACCATCACAGTTTTTCCAAATCTTCTGTGACAAATCAGAATATTCCAGCGTTTTAGCTTTTCATGAACTTCTTTTTGTAAATCTCTTGGTTTATAGGGAATAGTTATTTTCTTCATTTTTTTCTAATCCCCTAGTAACGCCGTAGGCGTTTTTTTAATTTTTTTCTGAGCTATTTAAGGCATCTCGGATGCGAGACACGTCTTTCCCCCTGACGACTCCCTTACCCATTCTATCAGGGTAATTTGTTCGTTGGCTCTCCTGAGCTAAAATAACGTCAAAAAAGTTGGTAATTTTTTGTTTCTTCTTGGTGGTTGTTTTTTTGGGTGTTTTCTTTTGGGTCATGATTATAATGTTTCCCACATAAAAAATAATACGCCTTACTATCAGTGGGATTGATAGCAAATGTTCCCCACTCTCCACAAAACAGGCATTTTTTATATTTTACCTGTTCATCCCTATCCCAATTTATCACCTGTGCCAGATTATAGAGCTTATTTTTATTGATTTGTTTAATAGATAACCTCAAAGGCATAAGGAAAAACTGTTCTGGGTTGAAATGGGTTACAATGACATTGTCAGCTCATCGCTGGGGTGGGTTCGGTATACAGAACTTCTAAAATCCTTGATTTTACTGGGTTTTTGCTGTGTAAATATTATTATTGTTGATATACAACGATTATAGCTCGTAAAAATATTTGTTGCATAATACGTTTTATAAGAATTGTTCGATATATTGAACAAAAAGTAATAAAAAATTACGATTTTCTATAGAATTTATCTGTCTAAAAGTCTGCCCAGTGTATTATTCCAAGTAAACTCAATAACTTTAGCAGTCCACTCGTATGTCCACTCCAGTAGTTTGTCTACCATTTGACCTACTTTCACTACTACTTTACCTAAATTTTCAAAGATTTTAAACTCGTATCTTGGTATCTTTATTTTTGCCATTCTATACTAAATTGTTCTCCCTTATTGTTAGTTAGTGTTATCTTGTCTTGATGAGTACCATAAGACTCTCTATTCAACTTACTTGCTAAGAAGTGTCTATGTCTTGTTAGTGTATCTATTAACTTAGTTTTCATCATGGATTGTTTACTTTTATCGTTTAGCGTTTCTTTTATTAGGTCATCAATCTCCTGTAGAGAGTAGTCGATGCCGTCGGCTCGTGCTGTCTGATAGGCTTCCTTGAGCTTCTCATCAGCGTTCTTGTAACTGACAAAAGTAGACCACTTTAATCCTGTCTGTCTTAGTGCTTCTTTTAACGGAGTTCCCTCTTGTAGTAACGTAATAAACTCATTAATGACTGTCTTGTTGTACTTACTTGGTCGACCTGTCTTTTTAATGGAGAGTTCGTTTTTCTGCTGTGTTATATTCTTCTTGGTATTCATATCCTATGGTATCTGCAATAACTTTGAGGAAGTATCTGGCGTCGTCCTTCGACTCGTAATCATCAACAACGATGATAAGGCTGTAAGTGCCATTTTCATTTTCGGTAATAACAAACCTCTTTGGATAGTGCATATCTTATTCCTGTGGTAATATCCTCGTAATTGGACGTGATTTGTAGTTTTTTTTTTGTGTCAGCAACTCTTGATAAATACCTAAAACCTTATGAGGATGAATACCAGCTATGTCGCATATATATTGAAATTCGTCGTTATCTTCTTTTAGCCATGCTTTTGCTTTTTGTTTCACATTGTAGTCATTAAGCTGTGGAGCGAGTCCTGAGGCGTCCATCATTGCTTGGCAGATAACTGCTAAATATAAATTTACTTCTGGGATAATCATATCTTCTTCCATGTTATCCCCTGTTTCCAGTCACAATTCTCGACTGTAATAATAATATATCATATTTATGTTGATTAATGAGGTTTACAAAAGGTTTACAGTGGCTATATATCATAAAAATTACACAACCTGAGTAATCCCCTTTGAAGTTTTTTGATATAATGAGTAGATGGTCTGTCGTGAACGATGAAATCATAAACAACAGAAGCACACTCATTCAGCATTATCATGGCATCTTTCACTCTCTGATGAGCATCATACTTTGCTATTCTTCCAGTGAGTAAATCACCTTTAATAAAATCTTTTTCGTAAACCATTGTTACTTTCTGGTTCAAACCAGCTTTATAGTTATCAAAACCAAAGAGACATCCAGCCTTATACATATCCTCATTTAATCTAGGATTATCAGGGTAAAGCACATGATTATGAAAATATTTCTCTAGTAAGGAAGTATAACGTAATCTAACACCACTAGGAGATTTGGCTCTTTCTTCAATGATAATTTCTTCCATATCAGGTAATCGATACAGCTTTCCATCTTCATCCTTAAAAATTGTTTGACCACCTAAGTCAGATTGAGAATATTTATTTTGTGATTTTTTTTTCTTTTTCTTTTTCACTGAATTAACTCCTTCACTGGTATCAATATCATCCAAGAACATTTGGCATCACCACCATATTTTACACTACCTTTGTCATAGTATTTTTGTGCTAAGTGACGTAATTTTTTTATATGAACTATAAAAACCCACTCAATAGATTTTTCTTTTTCTAAAATAAATGCCCAGAATTTAGCTTTACTAATGGAGATACCACTCTTTTTACCCCAACAAAAATATTCAACAGCAATGTTACCAGTCTTATGCCATAGATTATCTGATTTAATTTCTATTCGTTTTTCAGCAAAGATAGAGCAGAGTCTATCCTCCATAATTTCACCATGAGTTAAACATCTATCAAAGTTACTGTTATGGTTTTTAATCAAAATGGTTTACCGAACTTCTCCTCACACCTTTTAATCATTTCAGTATCAGCACTAATCCACCATTTACCCATCTTCTTAGCTAACTTCCAATTACCTTCGTCGTTAGCTTCAGGGTCAAACTTCTCCTCAGGTTCTTCTGCTAACTTAAAAGTTTGATGACGGAGATATCTTTCTAAGGCTTTAGCGAAGTTGCCGTTTTCTCGAGACTGTTGCTCCTGATAGACAGTCCAGTGCTTTTTAACGAGTTCTTTATCTTCAGCAGAGAGGTTGCTGTAGATTTTAAAGGCAGAGGGTTTGCTACTCCGAATTTTGTTTTCTTTGCTAAGAGATTTCCAGAGCTTCTCAAAGTCATCAGTGTATGTCGTCGAGGTAGACTGCTTTTTACTACTACCACTATTACTGACTACTGATTTACTATCATCCTCTGAAAGAGGATATATATATTTATTATTATTGGTATTGGTTATGGTATTGGTATTGGTAGTTATACTTTCGCCATTGGCATCGCTATTAGGGTCGCCATTAGCACTGCTATTAGCCTCGCCATTATTCCATCTTGCTAATGCACCTTTACGACCATTTGCTGACTGTTTTTCTTGAAAATCCATCGCCTGATTAAACTCCTCTAACAATTTCTTGTTATGGTATTTGTTATCTTCGATGTAAAAAAACTCATCTAATATGGTTAAGATAATTTCTTTTTCTGAATGGGTAATCCTAATAAGTCTTTCCATATCATTCGGTAGTCCAGTGCAGTTTTTTTTCCAATTAAAGAAAAGCAACCTACAATAACAACCCATCTCGGTGTCACTTAAATGCTGAGTATCAGCAAGAAAAGTATCGGCATATATATACATTTTTGGTAATCTCATAAAACTATTATCCCCTTTTTACTGGCTGGTTCGTAAGCGACATATCCTTTATCCCTAATAATTCTAAGCATCTTGGAGACATTATTGGCAGAACAGCCATATAATTCGGCTAAATCTCTATGTGTTGGGGAGTACCCCTTGCTACTAACAAAGTTACGGAGTAGTTGATATAGCTTATTTTGTTTAGCAGTGAGGGGAAACTTGAGATGTAAAGGAGGAATACTATAGCCGTTCTCAAGCATACCACTCACCCAACACTGATGCGATATTTAGGGGATAAATAATAAATATTCGCATTAATTAAAATCATTAGTGATTTTTTTGTTTATGTAAAGAAATAATATTTCTATACACAAATTTATGTACGATAATGTTTTATAATGTTTACTTATGGTAAAGAATTTTATATAAAATTTCTTGCATGAAACAGCTATTAAAAGAGTTAAAAAATAAACATCAAATTTCTTGGAGAGAGGTTAGTGAAAAAACTGGTGTATCGTCAGCTACTATCAGTAAATTTATTAATGAGGAGGATTATGACATTACTTACAGTTCTCTAAAAAAAATACTGATGTTTTTTAAAATTGACTTAAACAAAGAAACTAAAAAATATTTAGTTCCTTTTAAGCATCGTGAGATTTGCGATGTACCAATTATCGGTCAATATAATGTTGAGGGTCATATAGAACCATTAAATTATGGTGACCCATCTTCTATAAAAAGGCATATTTTATGGGAAAAACATAAGGGTTTACTGTGTAGAGTTAATGGTTATCAAAACTGGGTGGCATTATTTAGGAATGAACCTGATAACAATATCTGTGGTCAAAACATTGGAACGACGTTTTCAGTAGTTTGTACTAATAAACATCACAAGTACATTGGCTTATATCAATATAGTCATCAAAAACCACAAATAATAAATTTTTCTGGTAACAGCTTTGATATTCCAGAAGAAGATATTTGTCATGTTTATCCAGTAGATGGAGTATTTGCACCAAAGATAAATCACAAATAATTTTGTATTCAAATGTATTTATTTGTATAAAGAAACATTTTTTTACTTAAATTAATTTTTTTTCTTTACAAAGAAAATAATTTTTTTAGTCTCCTTCATAATAAACCAAAACATGGAGGTGACTATGAAGTACGTCAACTTACACATTAAAAATACCACTGATAAAATTCAGAGCGATATCATTTTTGTTCCTGAGTTTTCAAATTCCTTAAAACATAAAATTGTTTCTACACTAAGCAGTAGCTTTTTTTGGATGACAGTTTTAGTGAGCATTTCAGTGTTGTTAGTTTTCATTACTAAATGAACTTAGACGAAGTCGAAAAAAAACTAACAGAAATGCAAACCACCTTAATGCTTATCTTAGAAGTTATTGTGAAGTCATATCAAGAAAATGAATTTTACTTGAATGAAAATTTAGAAGAACTTTTAGGCAGAGCAGAAAAGGAAGCAATTAGATTAAGGATTATAAACGGTGGTCTCTCTAAAAAGAAGTAATCATTTAAGCGATACTGTTAACGAGTTAATTATTCGTCACAACGAATTTACTCACCAGCAGTATTTAGAATATAAAAAAAAACAAAAAGTCACTGCTGATATTTCTCAATCATCTTTATTAGATGGTGCAAGAATTTATCAGTTAGGAAAAATTTATACTGACTTAGAAAACGAAACTTCCAATGTCATTGATGCAATGGTTGGACACATCTTTGAAGATGGGTTTTGTCAATTAATGGGTAATGACTATCAATTTGAATTACCTTTAACGTATGACATCAATGGAGCATGGGGTAAGTGGACTATTTCAATGCGTATGGATATGGTTAAGTTTGATGATGATAAAAAAATTCATATCAAAGATTTTAAATTTACCAGTTCTTATACAATTAAAACTGTACGCAAAGAAATTTATGAATATGAAAAAACTAAAAATCCAGAAGTTTTAAAACATAAATATATCTGGCAGATGCTGGGTTATGCTTATGGGTCAAAACAAAATGGATATGATGTTCAATCATTATCTCTCATTACTTACAACAAACATTGGTCGTATCGATTAGCTAGTGAAGATAAATCTTTTCCACCTAGCTCTTTGTACGAAATACAAATTCCTATGATAGATATGCAGTTCGTTGAAAACTATTTACAAGAACGAGTAACCTATCATCAGGGTTCAGACCAACACATGGAAAAGTCTGGTCATCCTGTTTTATGCACAGCAGAGGATATGTGGTTAGGCGACCACAAACCTTATGCCGTCATGATGAAGGGTAAAAAAAGAGCAGTCAAACTTTTTGATAATTTGGAGTCAGCAGATAGTTTTGCTGAGTCAATCCAAGATGGATATGTTGAACACAGACCCATACCACTTGGAATACGTTGTCGAGATTATTGTATCTTCGCCAAAAACAATGTCTGTGACCAATATAATCGAAAAATAAAGGAGCTAAATAATGGACAATAATCAAAGTAAAGGTCAATCACCAACGCATAATATTTGTGTTCAAGCTGGGAAAGATAAGAACCTAGTTAAAATTGGTGTGGCATGGTTTAACCCTGAGAAGGGATTTTTTAATATCTCATTAAACAAAATGATGATGTTTGAAAATAAACCACGACCTGAAAATCAGGAACGTCAGGGTCATTACAATCAACCCCCTAACAACTATGCACCAAGAAACGGTCAACCTAAATCTTTAGCAGAGTCAACTCCCTACTATCAACCTGAACCATATTACGGTGAATAAATAGTGGCGTTGAAATCTCCTAAGAACAAAGGTTATCGAAACGAACAAAAGATAGTGAAGCTGTTTCAGTCTATAGGTATTCCCTGTAGACGACAGCCACTATCAGGAGCAATTGCTGACTTTCCTCATGACGTTTACATCGACTATTGGGGTGGAATGATTGGTGAAGTTAAAGCTCGTAAGCGTTTTGCAAGTATTACGAATTGGAAGGGTAAAGCAGATTTACTTTTTCTTATTCCTGATTTTGCAGAACCCTACGTTTTGATGGACTGGAATTTGTTTAGACAATTTATGGAAAACATAAATGTTGAAACAGAAGAAAGTTGATAGGTACGAATTAGTGTCATGCCTTCGGTGTTTACGCAACTACACGAAAGAAATGTGTTTAGAAATTTTTAGACATGAACATACATACTTTTGTGTGCGTTGCTACAACATCATGGACGTCGACAGAATTAGAAAAAATCATAAACAATTTTTTCGTTTAATCCAAAACATGAAGGAGTTCTACAATGAACAATATAACAGAATTAAAGAACTACTTGGAGAGCCAAGACTACAAAAGAGATACGAAAGAGTACAAAAAGATATACGACTCTCTCATCAATATGAGCAACTATTTAAATTGGCTCAACAAGAATACCAAACTCGACATCGACTCGATGACCAGAGAGTTAGTTGATTTAGTAGTGACTAAAGAACCTGATGTTCATTTGGTCGTCAATGCTGTTTTTAAATGGTGTTGTATCTCTAACAAAGATGGCTTTGATAATGCGATTGAGCTTTTAGATAACAAATTAAAAGCAATGAAGGTAGATAATGCCTAAGTCGAGTATTAAAGAATATAATATCGATTGGGATAATATTTTAAATACACATCCTTCTCAGTTATTAGGAGCTTATGTTTATTATGGAGAACAATGGAGCGAAGCTGATGCAACAGTTCGTTTCATGGAACATAATCGACACGTCATTTTAGACGGAGAAAAACTCAATCATTTAAAACAAAAAAAAACGGTAGCAGAAAGTGAAGCTCAGGCAAGAGACTCTCAGGGATATAAGGAATTTTTAGAAGATATGAAGAAAACAGTTACGCTAAGTAATTCTTTAAAAGTGAAAGTCAAAGTAATTGAGTATGCACTGACAATGCAACAATCATTAAACAAAGTTAAACTAACAGAAATGAGGCACTCGTAATGAGATTATATACAATAAGCAGAATATGCTCGAAAGAGATGTGGGATATGTCCAGAAGTACATTCTACAAAATCCTAGACAGAGTAAAAGAAATAGAACCCAAAAAAGAATTAGGGATAAGACCCTTAGGAAAAAGTTTGCGTTTTACGGATGATGATTTAAACATTATCGTTAACGTATTGCGATGCTCAAACTCAAAAGAAACACCCAAAGTAAAAACTGGTACATCTCAGGAACTATCTCCAACCAGCGTATCAGGGTCTCAAGTGGTACAAAAAGTAAGAAGGAAGCTGAGGAAGTCCTAAGACGTGTTGCGAATGAGTATTATGCAAAGTACGATAGGATTAAACTTCAAACCCCTACACTAGAAATGTCTGCAAGTGAATATATTGATGTGAAAAATTTACATTTACATCACATTACACAAATTAACCGAGTCGTTAAAGAGTATGGTCACTTAGCAATAGACGAAATAAAACCAAATTTTGGTGAACAGATTAAACAATGTTTACCTTCTACTTTAAAAAATAGTTCTATCAATAGAGCTATCTCTGTTATCCAAGCGATTGTTAACTATCAATGGGAAAAGATAGGGTCGCAAAAAATCACTATCAAGAAATACAAAGAGCAAGAAACAAAGATTACTTGGCATAGTGAAGAAGAATATAAAACATTACTTCAACACTCAGGTAATCTGCGAACCCTTATCACCTTTTTATACTACACTGGGTGTCGTATTTCAGAGGCAATAAACTTAGATTGGAGAGATATAGATTACGATGAAAACTTAATATCGGTCTATATGCAGAAAACTAGAACACATAAATATATATACATTCACCCTGAGTTACGTCGGTCTCTCGGTCAACATCAAAAAAAAGGCAAAGTATTTTTCTATAAAGATAGATACAGTATTCGTTATAGCTGGAGAAAGATGTGCCAAGACTCAGGCATCCCATCAAACCCCCATAAATTTAGACACACCTTTGCGACAAGGGTATTAAAAAATTCAGACCTGACTACCTTAATGAGCTTAGGAGGATGGTCGTCAGAAAAGATGGCATTGCGTTACGCCAAAGTAGTTGATACTCGTAAGGCAGATGCTATAAAGAAACTTTAATGCTGACGTAGTTCAGTGGTAGAACGCTGTCTTGGTAAGACAGAGGTCGGAAGTTCAATTCTTCTCGTCAGCACCAACATACCTCTTTTGCAAAATCAATATACCGATATACCTATAAGTGTTTGGTATATTTTATACATGAAAAAAATACTAAACTTCCTTCATCATTTTAAAAACTTCTTCGAACCTAATATTGATGATGCGATTGAAAATTTTTGTAAAACAGAGTATGGCAAGAATTGGTATTCAGCATACTTAACTTATAAAGAAGAAGGTCGTTTCCCTAATCATATACGAAGAACCCTTTAAAAAACCTGTTTTAAGAGCCTGTGAGATACCTTTTAAAGGTACTCATGGGTGATTAAACTTTGCCAAAATTTTGCCAATTTTTCTGATACACTAGAAAACATTTAGAGAAAACCTATGTTTTTAGCTGTATTATATTGTCCAAATTTGACCATATATATCAATAAAAAGCCTATAAATAAGGGTTTTCCGTTATTGGTAAGAAAATAAACTCCCTGTAAATCAATAATAGTAATTATATTTTTGTCAGTATTTGACATTTACGTTTGTATTTTGACGTATCTTCATGTATTTTTATCTCAACCAAAACATGGAGGTTCGAATGACTCTAACAAAAAACGAAAAACAATTTATTAATTTTGCTATAGAACAAACTGGACAAACTAATGAATTATATTTTGACGATTGTGTAAATGCAATTTACGAAAAAAACGGTGGTTGGAATATAGAAACATTAGTTGGAATTTTTGGTTCTTTAACAAAAAAAGGTATTCTTCATTATTCCAGAACTGACAGTGAGTATGGCAGATTATACTACTGGGATATGATGGTATATCATGAAGATGTACCTGAAGAATTTCACATTAAAAATGCTGAGGAAATTGAAACTTGGTTAAATAGTTCAAATAGAAAGACAGCTATTGAACTTCAATTAAATACGGAGGTACAATAATGTCTAAAAAATATTATATCTCTACAGGTAGTCATTCTATCTATTACACCTTACGTTTTACTCAGGAAGTTGCTATCCCAATGCCTAATGCTTGGGATGGTGGTGTTGAGGTTGAGATGGAGGAGAAGGATTACTTTGTCAAAAATCTTTCTACTAATAAAGAGGTCGCTATCCGTAGTGCGAAGTCTTACGTTGAAAAGCACAACGATGGTGTTTTGTTAACCGTCAGTGCAGACCTTATCGTTACAGGGAAAATCGGTGATGCGAAGTCTCAGCAAAGGGAGAAGTCAGAGTCTTTTGGTCATGAGGCTATGCCTATCCCAGCATCATCTGTTAAAAAAAATGAGTCTACAATGTACCGTAAAGAACATAAGCATCCGACAGTGTGGGAATGGTATAACTGGCAAGACTTACAAAAAGCTGGTCAGATGTACTCTCATAAAATCTGGCAAGATATTAGAAAAACTTTTTTACAAGATGTTTATAGTGATGCTTGTCAAAGAAGTGATAGCTGGACTGTTTGTAAGTTTAGAACACATTTAAGAAAATATTTACAGCGTAGTTACGATAGTTATCTACAAAGTAGTTTTATCTTAGATATGTATGTGTCTATGTTTCATAAACAATTAATTAAAGGGAGAGCTTTACAGATTGTTGCCGACATCTATGCAAAGAAATATGGACGTCGTAACTCAAAAATTTATGAGGAAGTTTACCAGAAAGTTTTAGATACGGAGGTAGCTCATGCTTAACGATGCTATCACCGTATTTGTTCACTTGGGAGCTTTCGCATTATTACTATATTTTATAAAGGAGGTATTTGATGAATAAGTTCTTTTATGAATGGCAGTTAGTTTCTTATCCTAAAAATAGATATTGGGAAGAAAATGAAGTTGAGTATTTTTATGATTTAAAAGAATTGTCTGAAATGCTGACTAAAATAAATCAAGAAACTAAAAATATGGAACATATTATACGATTAACTTGTTTTGAAGAAGATGAAGGTAGAGTTGATGATTACTATATTCAGGATAATGAGTTAATGAAATATGGCGATAATGGTAGGAAATGTCCAATTAAATATATACGTGAGCTGGATAAGTTTCCTTATTTAAAAATTATTGGGGAGGCAAAAAAATATCACAGTTTGTGAAAGTTAAAGGGGTACATTTTTCATATAAACCAAAACATGAAGGTGTACCCCAATAAGACGTATACTTAAATTTTTTAAACTTTCAACTTTGAATTTCCTTATATTTGATGGCAAGACATTTACCTTCAGCAACAGAAGGGATATTCATGTTTTTATATTCGTCTCTAATAGATATTAGTTCTTCTAACATATCGTAACATTTATTAATCTCTGTATAGTCCTGAGCGATAGCAATGCAGTATGGTCGTTCTTTTTCTATTGTTTGAAATGCACATAGATAACCTACTAAAAAAAATTTAATCATTAGGCAAAACCTAAGAGACCTGTATTTATCGTGTTACTTGCAAATAAATCTTTAAAGTATTGTAATTTTTTTAGTCTATCTGGTTGTGAATTGTATTTAAATATTCTGTTGATACCATTCTTCTTTAGTATTTCTAATGCTTCATCTGAAATATTATAAGGAACAATAGCACCTTTAAACTCATCAATACCGACAGCTCTGTTAGGTTTGATTTCAAAATATTCTGAAGGAGCTTCAGCTAATTTTTTAAAAAACTTTTTTGTCATTTCAATAGTTTCTGGACTTGCGTTAGGGTAAAATTCTTTAAAAGACTGGTCGATAGAATATTTTTTATCTTTAAAAATATTAATAAAGTTATCTCCGTAAGTGTCCATCGATGCTCTCTCAGGATGTTCTTCTGCTAACTTTGTTATGATGTTGTCTAAATCAGTATATAAACCAGATTTAAATTCTGTCATTTCTGTATTTGTGATGAGTTTATCTCTCGATGATTTTACTTCTTTAATATTTTTAAATTTACCTCTCATAGTAGAAGCTAAATTTCCAAGCGAAGATGCTCCAAAACCTTCTTCTTTTCCTGAGGCTGAACTCATATAATTAAGAACATTATCTAGTGTATGGTCTTTATATTTAAGACGACCCATAGGAGTTCTTCCCACTAGAATTTTTTCTTGACCTTCAACACCTATCTTATTGGCTAAATTATTAACCCATACTTTATATTCACTATCTAATTCTGAAGTAAAAACATCATCTACTGCTTTTGTGTATTCAAATTTATTTTTATAATTTGTAAATTCTGGCAGTAATCCTTTTTCTTTTAAAAAGGTCATTTCCAGCATGGTATTATCTAAATTACTAATACCTTTTTCGTTTATTTGGTTATATAAGTCTCCAGTATAAAATATGCGTTGGTCAGAGCCATCTTCAAATTTGTAATTACCTATCTCTTTAGCATCATATCGAATGTCATTTACGTTAAAAGTATCTGAAAAATATTTAATGATTTTATTCATTTCATCATCATTATAAATAGTTCTAACAGTTGGATATCTTTGGGTATAAGCATCTCCTTTGTAAACAGGATTGTTACGAGAAGGGTTCATCATTGAAGGGTCACCAATTAAAGTAATATCTCCAAAATTTAATTCGTCTATATTCTCTTTAGCTATTGCTAAACTTGGTTTAGGCATCCCTCCTATTTTGTCATAATTAATTAATGCACCTTCTCCTGTATTGTGAATGACAAACATTCCTTCTCCCTCAGGGTAACTATTTTTATTATCTTCTGCTGTGTAAATATAATCAGATAAAAGAGATGGAGGGGGTACTTCAGTAACATTACTATTATCAATAGGTTGCATTTCAGGAGTTGATAATAAGCCTGTTGTTTGTGGTGCTTGTGTAAAACCAATATCATCAACAGATACTTTGTTTACAGAAGGTATTGTTGTTATATTCTTATTTAATTCTTCATTAAATTTTTGTTCTGCTTCTATTTGTTCTGTATCAGGAGAGCTATAAGTACCACTAGGTGTCTCTCTTAGATAAAGAGGCACTCCAAGTAAAGAGTAAGCAGTATCTACTAATCCTTTTTTAATTGCACTAGAGTCAACATTACCAAGCAATCCTTTATTATTATTTTCATTATTTTGACTTGCTAATATACCTGAAGTAACAGCTCCTGAGGTAACAATGGGAAATGCTGTCCTTGCTGTATTTAATAATAAACTTGGTATCATAGGGTACATAATTAATTCTCACAGTTTTTTAGCCAATCTTTTAACTCAGAACGGTATAGTATTTCTGTTATACCGTTTGACATGGCATTAACGATAGACTCCTCGTCTTTATCTTTTAGTAAATAGATAAAATAGATGGCATGACAAAGCTCATGAATAACTAAGTTTTTACTATCCATGTCATTACGTTCAATAATCTCTTTGTCTAAATAGATTTGATAAGGAGGTTTGCTTAAAAAGCATCCTTGCATATCACAAACATTGTAAGCAATATCACTATCGATTAAGGTTAAATGAATTACGAAATGACCTATCGTAACAGACTTAGGTAGAGGAACTCTTTTCATGACAGTTCGAGCAACGACAGATGGCACACTCACACATACAAGTCATTCCTTGATGGCAGAGACAGCCACAACTATTGCAATAGGTCACTTCTTCTTTTTATTTTTCATCTTCTTGCCAGTTTTCTTGGCATACTTTTCTGCATCTTCTTTTCCTTTTTTAGTATAAGGAAATTTCTTTTTTCCTACTTTTGGCATTGTTCCTATCCTTTCTTGAGTTGTTTTGAAATCCACATATTCTTGACAAGAGAAACTCTTGTGCCGAATTTTTTATCAGCTTGAGCTTTAACACTTTTATATTTAGACGAAGATTTATCAAAAGGTTTGGGTTTCCCTAAGTTCTTCGGTCTTTTTTTTTCCCACACAGGTTTAGCCATTAGCAGTTCCACATCCTTCTTGACCAGTAATTAGCTGATAGTTTGTTGTTAGTACCTTTAATCCCTCCACTTCTTGCACAGTAAGATTTTTTACGCTCAGGGTTGTCTTTCTTTATCGACATTCCTTTAGCACCAAAGTTGACTTTTTTTACTCTGCCAGTCTTAGGGTCTTTAACATAAACTTTAAATTTTTTAACATCTCCAGCCATTGGCTTGTTGAGAGTTACTTTGCGTCCTTGATATGTAGCCATTATTTTTTAAATTTCTTGATTGCTAAGTCAGATACTTTTAATCCAAAACTAGAAGCGATACTTGCCATTAATGCCCAGATGTACCAATCAGGTAATTCATCAAGAGCCATAAAACCTTCTTTTAACTTTGTAATCCAATCAGGTTGATTAAAAAAAATAGCACCAAAAACGATAAGCAAAGGTATAGATAAGATAATCGTAAACCACTCATCTCTCCAAGACTCTGCCATATTCTTCTGTGTAGCAATGGCGAAATCAATTTCTCCTTCAGCCATTTTTCTAATATGAGTTTGTTCTGCTTCTGCCATTAGTTTTTTGGTTTCAGTACGTGTCTTAATGACCTCGACTGCACCTTTGGCAACGGTACTTAATACTCCCCAAATCATTTATGCCTCCTCTAATATTTTACACATTCGATTAACTCGGTTCGGTAATTGACGATAGTATTTTGAGTCTTTTAAATGTTCGATACTTTCCACATACTCATGGTTTTTAATGCAAGTTAGAAAGTTCTTAAAAAGTTTTAAACCTGTGCATCCTAAGTTGTAGCTCATAGAGATAAGAACAGTATAAATCTCCTGAGGGTGGCTTGTTTCCCATAGGATATCCATCACGCATACTTTTGCTCTTTCGTAGCGTTCTAAAAACATTTCTTCTAATTCTTCTTCGGTAAATTCTTTGTATTCTTTACCGATAACAATGCCATGTCCGACAGTGTAAAAATCTTCGTGAACTGTTTTGTCACCTACTTTGTAGGAAAGTTGATAAGGTTTTTTTGAATAACCTTCTTCTTCTCTAATAAAATCTTGTATTTCTTTGTCATTCATATTGTTTTATTAATTTCTCTAAGTACCACTTTGCTTTTTTTAAATCTTCTAATCCGTTTTTTTGTTTATATCTGGTCACATACTTAATGATGTTACCTTCCAGATAACTCATCTTTTTATCGATGATGTAATCGCAGACTTCTATATTGCCTTTGTAATAGTCAGGGTTAATTTTGTCGGTCATATCTTCCCTGTCCATTCGCCATCACGATTTAGGAACATAGGGTGTAGCTGAGGAACGGAATTAACAATACTTGCACAACTAATGATAGGTCGTTTAATAAAGTTCTTACCGTATTTAAAGGCTTCGTGACGAGGTTCAATACTACACCCAACACACATTGCAAAACTTAATGCTAGGGGATGTGAAAAAAGTTCAATAGAGGCTTTGGTGTGTTGATGACCAACGCATAAACTCATCCCTAATTCTTTAGCACTTGCTAAAACATTAGATTTAAAATGATGTGTAAAAAAAACTTTTGTTTTATTTGGCAGTGTTAAGATTAACTTATCGTGCCATGTCCATCCCCAACTATCAGGGATGTCTAAGATATCATTAATATCCTTCATAAAGGAATTAGGTATCTGTGAATTTTCAGCTAACTGCTGGATACGAATATCATGGTTACCCCAAAGGATAGGCATCACCTCAGGGAATATCCTACGAAGCTGTTTGATGTTTTTTTTAGCCTCCTCTACCTCGAACTTAATATTATGTAGTTCAGCACTGTGGGTGTGTCTACTAATAGAATGGAAGTCAACGAGGTCACCTATCATCACCGTCAAGGTGGGTTTAACCGTTGCTTTGAGTTTTTTAATCCACTTAAAGTATTCTTTTTTCTGATACGGAAAATGTGTATCACTAAGGATTAAAATACGTCTCGTATCGAATACGTCCTTCATGTTTGGTTTTGTTTAATATAACCGAAACTGACTTACTTATGTAAGTAATTTGTTTGTACGGATATGTTCAGTAATGTATTTTTAAGCGACAGCTTCTTCTTGTGTTCTGTTTTCTTCTTCTTTATGAAATTCAACACGCTGTCTAGTATTTAAATTGATGTAGTTTGTTCTATAACGATAGAGTTCTTCGTTCTTGATAGCTAATCGGTCAGTTAAAAACTTGTTGTGTGTTTCTGCTTCTTCAGCTCTTGCGTCTGCTTCTTTGCGTAATTTTCTTTCCTCACGTAATTCTTTTTTTGCTTTACGTAATAATTCTTCTGTTTCTTTTGGAGTCATATTTTTCCTTCCTAAAAAGAGATTTCTCTCGTTTTAATTAAATATTCCTCCATCCACATTATCTTTTCTTTAATAATGGCTATGTCTGTTTGCATTTGTGCAATTTTGTCAGCTTTTACTTCGACAGCATCTAGTCGTTCAGATAACATTCCCCATGAGACTGCAAAACCCATCATCATCACAAGGTAAGGTGCTAATAATTTAATTTCTAGTTTCATTTTGTTTTCCTGATTGCTGTTAAAAATTCTGTACCGTTAACTTCTTCGAGATAACCCTCTACTTCTCCACACATTATTCTAACATTAGAGTTCATGTTTCTCATCATAACTCTTTTCATCTCTAAACATTTACCAATACTATCGACCTTAGTGTGTTCTAAGAGTTCTCCGTTAGAACTGAATAAGCACAAAGCTATAACTAACTTCCACATTAGTGGTTATTCCCATTAGCAAACTCAATACTTCTTGTAGCATCTTTTAATTTCTCAACATCTTTTGTTAGTTTGTCTATTTGTGTTTCTAAATGTTCTAGCATTACTTGAGTATGGACGTTTTCTTCTAGTTGTATTCGGTGTTTTTCTATTTGTTTAGCGTTCATCTCGATTAACATATAAATCTCTAGGTTCTTAGGAGTTTGTTCAGCTTTCTTTAATAAGTCAGCTTCCATTAATTGGCGATTAGTTTCTAAGATATTTAATCTTTCAATGATGTTAAAATATCCCCAGACAGAGATAATAGCGACAAAGACAATAGAAATTAAATTTCTTATCGGCATACCGACAGTAGTCTTATCGCTAATTTCCATGATTAGCCTTTAGGATATGTTGCTTTGACTTCTGCTATCTTATCTTTCCAAGTTGTTGTGCCATTGACACTATCCCAGTATTGCATATCTAACTGGTCTTGTAAGGAAGGATAAGCACTGGCTCTATCTCTTTGATACTGATTGTTGTCATACTCAGTCTGG
>Ga0255772_10002312_pt1 | contig 18615 bp, 25 predicted proteins | sample 071ome_34_FD_179970 | JGI IMG/M metagenome (GOLD analysis project Ga0255772, IMG submission 179970) | Coastal salt marsh microbial communities from the Groves Creek Marsh, Skidaway Island, Georgia - 071411BT metaG (version 2) | ecosystem: Environmental > Aquatic > Marine > Intertidal zone >...
GCATATAAAATAAAGTACATCAACATACTCACAGTGGACGGGCAGGAGCCAAATGAACTTGCGGCCGTGTACGGATTGGGACCAAAGACTGCCAGATTCAAAAGGAAAAATACTGAATAAATACTGCGATGGCACAGACAAGCACTACATTATCAGGACAGAAATCCCACGAAAACGACCTATCTGCGACTGATATCAGTTTTACAGCAACAGGTAGTGAATACAAGATCAAGACCACGAGCACAGATCTCGGAAGATTTTCCGTGAGAGATCTCATCACTGTTTCCAACTCGTCTTTGAACAATTCAACTTTCACTGTGAAAACAGTGAACTCATCGACCGAACTAGTGGTTGAAGAAATAGTGGCCAACGAGACTGCTGACGGTTCTACCCCAATCACACTTGATCACACAGGATTCGTGACAGACAAAGTCAAAGGAGACGGATACTATTCACAACCAGATGGGGTACATACGGTAGCATACCAGGTTTTGAACAGAGGTGACAGTGTAGATGATTTCTTTGGTTCTTGTAAAATGCAGGGAACATTAGCGACAACACCCACAGAGGATGATTGGTTCGATATTTCAGGTACTACATTCACATCTGATCAGACCACCACTATATCTAGTGCCAATTTCACTGGCAACTTTGTATGGGTAAGGGCTAAGGTCGTGACCACGAATTCTTCTGGAAATCGTGCTATGGTAACTTCCATACTTTTAAATTCTTAATAAAATGTTTCTTACTCTAGTAAGAAGGCATAATGACAACGAACTTTTCACTTGGGCCGATCAATTATTAAAAAATTTTCGTAAAAATGGAAAAAATTTTAATGCACACTACCTCGGTTATGGACAGTTCACTCTAGATCAATGTAAAAATTTAATCGACAACGGAAAAACAATAGTTTTTTGTTTTGATTACACCCTAGATAAAACTAAAAAAAATATTGTCGACGAAATTGAAAAAAATAAGAATGCTAAACTCCTGTGGATAGGAGCAGAAAAAGATCCCTTTGATCATCCTAGAATTAAATGTATATTTTGGCCTGCAGATATGTTGTTACAAAACAAAGAATACAGTATTTTTGATCAAATTATAAAAGAACCATCGCAAAAGAGACACTGGATAAGCACGTCGTTGGGAATACGTCCTCATAGAATATACATGGCATCCCTATTGAAAGGAATGAATCTAGACGAACATGGTGACCTTAGAATAAAAACAATATCACGTGCTGGTAATAGATCACCGTTGGTATCTGAAGAGTTGGCTCGTGGTAATAATAATGCTCCAGATGGCATAGCAACCCTAGAAAATTATGTTAAAAACAAATGGCAAATCAACGAAACATCGAACATATCTCCTGAAGCAAAACAAGGATACGAAAAACTTATACAAAGGAAATGGTGGGGCAGTTCTTTATTCCTTTACAGTGACTACATGTCCCTTGGATTTAACCAAAACAATAATGCATTAAACTTCGATAAAAATTTGAGACATCTATACAAAGATAAAACACTGGAAGTGGTAAATGAAACAAGGCACAGGGACAATCATATCTTTGTAACTGAGAAATTTTTAAATGCGGTTGTTGGTTTGAATCTGATAATAATGAACGGCCCTGCTAATACTGTAAAATTATTGGAAGAATTGGGATGGAACAGTTGTAGGAATGTAATCAATCATGATTATGATAGTATTAAAGATCCAATAGAACGATGTGAAAAATCTATACGCCTAAATCATAAGTTGTTTAGCGATGCCACATATTGTAATAGGGTGTGGGAAGATAATTTTGAAGCCTTAAGTAATAATAGTAAATGGGCACGTACCGTGCTTTATTCCAATATTTTAGATAATTGTGAAAAAGAAGCGAAAAAACTCGCATAAACACTAGGTTCTAGCAAGATCAACTTGAGTTGACAGATCCGCGTTCCGTGTTATACTAACACTATGAACGACAAAGACTTAGAACAGATCAACACTGTTGATGTGAATATCACAGCGGAGTCAATTGATGCCCATGTGATTTGCCTTAGGGAGAATGGATACAAGATATTCCGATCCTTTTCATTATACACAAGATACATCCTATTCTTCATCTTGGGTGCAACCGTAATGGGTGCATTACTATGAAGATCAGATCAAAGATTAAAAACACAGTTTTGGCCGGCATGGCTGGTTTGACTCTTACTGCCTGTGGTGGTGGTGGCGGAGGAGGCGGAGCCGTTGGAGTAGTTGACGATTTCATAAACAATGACCTCACTAATCTTTCAGGGTCAGCAAGTCTCGTAAGTTCTTACAGCAATCTATTATCCGATTTCCAATCTGTCATATCGAGCGGTGACATCAGTGCGATACAAGGTGTGATCACCGGACCAGACGAAAATGATATTGCTCAAGCAAACACCTTGTTGACGCAATTGGCGACTGCCCAAACACTTTGGGATCAGACAGAAGACCTTATCAACAGTCAAAGTGACGCAGACAAATACACCATATACAATTCAGATTCATTCAAGCAGGCACATGCGGCCATGCTTTACCTACAGAACTATGTCAAACCTGTCATACAAAAAGTGGCAAATGGTCAAACCATCACTCTAGCAGACTACAACCTAGTGGACAAGCAAGAAAGAGCAAGTGAGATCATCGAGCAAGAGAAAAATTCTACTTCGAGCGATTATGCAAACACAAAGAAGGTAAAATCTGTAGAAACTATCACAAATGACAGCAGTGAAAACACAGACGCAATAGGTAATTCCACTGTAAGTTATTCAGATTGGATGACAGTGTACGCTGGTGGTGGTGATGAGACTAGAACTAAGACCACTTCCACAGCCAACATTAGAACAACAGTGACCACTAGATGTACATTCCCAAGAACAACTTTCTTAAACGGCACCACATCAGACGGAGCCCAGACTTGCACAGTCGTTGACACAACGACAACAGAGTTAGATCCCACGGTAACCACAGAAACAGAGACCAGAACGGGTGACAACCCTGTGACCGCAACTGTTGATTTGGAACCAAGTGTTACGACAGAAACTGAATCCAGTGCCGAATACACGGAAACAACTTACATCGATGCAGAAGATACAACAACCGAAACAGAAGAAGGAAGTGCTACCACGGACACAACGAACAGAGATGTTACCACAACAACCGAACACGGAGACAATACTTCTACCGTAGTCGTAACGAGATACGTTGACACCACCGTGACAACACCCATAACCACAAGGGTTTACAGGACCAGACACTACACCGATGTTGTTAAAAAAGACACAAGAAGTATTACAACGACAACACCAAGGCAGGAACTGACATACAAGGACGGAACAACCGAAATCATCAACGGAACCTCCACGACGGTCACAGGAGACTGGACCACCACACAGGTAAGCGAATCTTCAAGATCGGAAAACATATTACAAAGCGAGACAACGACAGACCAAGTTGTTACCACAAGTGATGCCGGTACACAGTTGAGTTCACAACTTGTTTCAAACGCATACACTGACAATGACATAAATTTAGGCACGCCAACAGAAAACATGAGTTCTGTTGTTGCAGATCACCAGACGTCGGAGTACAACAGCAACCACGGCCTCGATATGATAAATGCCGCGGACGCCTATGCCAAGGGTTGGACTGGTGAAGGTGCTGTGCTTGGAGTTATTGACACGTGGCAGGACACTGACCACGAGAAACTTGACGGCAAGTATCTGTTCTACAAGGACTATGATCCATATAATGGCACAGTGGACGAAGGTGCACAGGGACACGGTACCTTCGTAGCATCTATAATTGCAGGTAAAAGAGACGGGGATAGTTTGGATGAGAATGGTAGATTGACAACCGGTGATTACAGCACCACAACAAAGTATCAAAACGGTGAGCCCTACACAGAATACAGCCTGACCAAAAATAATGACATGCACGGTGTTGCATTCAACTCTCAATTGGTCGGTGCCAATGTGGACAGGTACAGCAGTGGAGGGATATCTAAAAGTGCCGCACAACAGGCCTTACATGACTTCGCTAAACTGAAATCACCCGAATCAGACGGCGGAAAGGAATACGATGTCGTGGCGGTGAACATGAGTTTCAACGCACCCCAACTTTTCTATGAGGGTGCTAGTAAAACATCGACTGTGACTCAACTGGATGATGGCACTTACAATGCATCTGAAATAATAAGCAAGATACAGGCCAACGGACATGGTGATGCAAAATATTGGAAGATAGCCACAGACAACGACATCATACTAGTGAACTCCGCTGGTAACTATGGATTCAACCATGCAGGAGACCCGGGCATATGGGCAGTGGAAGAAGACAGTGCAGGAAACCTTGTGTTAGGTGGCAAGATGGTGATAGTGGGTAACTGGGATGGTTCAAACGTGTCAGGTAACAAAGCAGGACATGTTTGTCTAGACATCAACACCGTCAACAATACCTGCAATGACACACACAGGATTTCGGACTTCTATATTTTAGCACCAGGTACAAACATAAAAGGTGCCATAGGCGATGACAGATACACCACAGGCAGTGGTACATCGTTTGCGGCTCCACACGTGACGGGTGCGTTTGGTGTGTTGCACCAGATGTGGCCTTACATGAAAGGCGACAATCTTGTCAAACTTGTTATGAACACGGCAGACAAGAACTTGCCTGACTACAATGTCAGTGTGCATGGACAGGGACTGCTAGACCTCGATGAAGCGACAAAACCACAAGGCGCCGTCGGAATAGTGACGACAGGCAGGGTTGACCATCCTGTCGTGAATATCAACAATACATATTTCTCAACAGGCACTGCCTTGCCGTCTAGTCTACAGAACTTGCAGATCATGGTTTTGGATGACTATGACAGGAACTACTACATGAACCTAGGTTCTAGTTTTGTTGTACAGGACAAAAGAAAAATTTCAGACATCGAACAAATGAAAAACGGATATGTGTACATGCCGATAAATCAAATGTATGGATCGTTTACCCAGGGAGGACAGTGGGATCTCGGATACATGCAGTTTGGTCTGTTTACCGGTGAGAGCGGAAACGGAGACTATTCCACAAACATAGGTAAGAAGATATTCATATCTGACAGATTTGCAATCAACGGAAACGTTGGACAGATGAAGGAGAACACCACATGGTTGGGCAACAGTTCTGAAGGTGTGCTTTCTGTAGGTGAAAACAACCTAACAAATTTCGCACAGATCGGTGCAAGTTACCAGATAGGCAACAATGTCTTGAGCATAGACTATTCTCAAGGTGACACCGATGTGAACACAGTGAAGGACAGTTTGATAACAGGCTTCTCAGATGTAAAGACTGAGTCATGGAAATTGGCTTACGAAATACACAAAGATGAGAATAACACTCTCGGTTGGTCGTTCTCACTCCCAAGCCATATTACTTCAGGTAGTATGGATTTGGAAGTAGCCGAGAGTGTGAATCTAGATGGTAGCATCAACTACAAGACAATCAATTCAGATCTTACACAGCACAACAAAGAGAAGAACATAGGTTTCTTCTACAATCACACACCAACACATGACCTCGACGCTTCATACAGTTTCACAGCAGAGTACAGGCAGGACGTGTCGGGTGTCGCCGGGAATGACGGGGTTGAGCTGGGCATGAACTACGTCAAAAAGTTTTGGGGTGCTTGTAAGTTTTTATGGATGAAAAATCCCAAGTGTTACACCAAAGACGCAAATGGCAAGGAGGTGTTGACCGACAACATACAGAAGTTGATGTATGGACACAGCAGTCAAGACAACGCAACAAAGCATGGACTGGTCTATGACATGAAAAAAGACATGTTTGTTCCGATCAATCCCAATGATCCCAAGTGGAAAAATTAAATGCAAAAAGAAATCTACAAAGAAGACTACTTCGGCACACTGATGTGTATCTTGATAGATCATTCAAGAAAATTACTTCCCACAATCAATCCCACCGAGCGACTACATAAAATTCAGAATGATATGTGTAAGGCCGGTAGTTGGATTGACAACATGCCAGTTGGTACGATCGTACACACCGAACCACAGGCATCCATAAGGAAATTACAGGAAGATGCACTTCCGGAGTACAGAAGACTGGCGGCTAACCTGATCGACATGTTCATCGATGAATTTGAGGCACAGGGAGGCAACAGAAGAGAAATTACAGAACATTTGGAAAGGATGTATAAATGGAAACAATAACAATAATCTGCACAAACAACGGCAAGACCAAAGAGGCAGAAGTACTGCACAAGACTGACAAATATGCTAAGGTAATTATTCCGGGCACTCAGATAGTCATAGAACTGTTTCGAGATGATTTAAATACCGAGTACACAGGACACACAGCAGGATTGGAATTTGAATGGCTACCGAAAAATTAAAAATCAGGTTAGAACTGTACGCCACCATGTGGAACAGACCACCGGTGGCGGAAATCACAATCAACAATTCTGTGATCGTAAAAAAAGATGTCACCGGAACAGAGGACAAGCCAGACGTGATCGAATTCGAGCATGAGTTTGACGAGGGCAGTGATTACTCTCTGATAATCAATCGATCCGGTAAAGGCAATAACCAGACTGTGGTGAATGCTAAGGGCGACATAATCAAGGACCAACTGTTGAACATCAAGAAAATCGAAATCGACGAGATAGATATAGGAGCACTGGTGTATGAGGGTGTGTACACTCCGGACTATCCAGAACCATGGGCCACACAGCAACGGGAATCAGGCAATGACCTCAAAGACTCGTTTAAAAATGTCACAAAGATGGGGTTTAATGGCGAATGGAAATTCACATTCTCATCACCGTTCTACATGTGGCTGTTAGAGAACCTTTACTAGCATAAATATGCTTGTATGAGAGCATCACAATTTATATTAGAAAACATAGACTCGGACGCGGTAAACGAACTAGACACCTATATAATGAACAACGAGGATTTGTACAGAAGAAGGTTCATGCCGATCATATCAAACATCAAAAGAAAATTGAAAAAGAATGTCTATGACCACGAGAAAGCACAGAAACTTTGGATGTACTTGGTGGATGATGCCGCCAAGGAATACGTCAAGGAGTTCGGCTCCACACCAGATGATGTCAAGACCATGTTCCCAAAAGAGACCAGACAGCAAGTGGCAAGGATAATATCAGACCGGGAACTAGAAAACATAAAGCAAGGCGAATACGATGTTACTCAAGGAACTGTTTCTTAGGGAGGACGATCGTTCAACAGCATTATTTGCCTTTGGCCGATTCAACCCACCAACAATAGGACACAAGAAATTACTAGACACTTTGGAGTCCGCGGCACAGAAGGCCAACGGCAAGGCTTACCTGTTCCTTTCACACAAACAGAACAACAAGACAGATCCGCTCACACACAAAGAGAAATCAGACTACCTTAAGATGTTCTATCCCAACCTAGCAATAGGTGATCCGACCGTGAAGACCATAATACAGGCACTACAGAAGATTCAGGCGGAAGGCAGGACGAGGATTGTCATGATCGCGGGATCAGACAGGGTGGCGGAGTTTGAGAAACTGCTAAATCAATACAATGGTAAACCAGACAAGGCCGGCAATGAGCTCTACAAGTTCGATGACATCAAAGTCATCAGTGCTGGCGAGAGGGATCCGGATCAGGAAGGAGCCACGGGTGCGTCTGCATCGAAGGCCAGAGAACTTGCCAACAAGGGTCAGGAGCATGAATTCAGCAAGATCATCATGGGAGGTGACACTGGTAAAAAATTATATGACATCATACAGGACAGGCTTGGTAAGCAGATTGACGAAAACAACAAAAAGTTGTATAATGAAGACATGGAAGTCGCAAAACCAATCGTATATCTTGACATGGACGGAGTCCTAGCAGACTTCTTCGGGGGTGTTGAGAAGATGTATGGTGTGAGCCATTGGAAGGAACTTACCTCAGACAAGACAAAAGATCTAAAGAAGGAAGTCATAGACCGTATAACAGGCACAGACTTCTTTGCCACACTGCCAAAATTTCCCACAGCGGACGCACTCATAGATATGGTCAAGGAATTCACCGGAGGACGATTCTCCATAAACACATCACCATTACGAGGTGACCATGAGAATTCCGGCAAGTACAAGAAGGTATGGATACAGAACCATATAGAACAACCAAACGAAATAGTTGTCACAGGTCGTAAAGAATCATATGCCACGGACAAGGGCACAGGCACACCAAACATACTCATAGACGACAGGCCAATTAACATACAGAAGTGGCAGGCCGCGGGTGGATACGGAATTCTATACCAAGCGAACAGAGATTCACTAGACAAAGTAAAGAAAGGACTGGAAGGATATGCCAAAATACAGCGGAATCAATAGACCATACCTAGCAGGTGAGATAGAAAAGACACCTCAGGAGAAGCAGAGGGAACTGGACGAGAAGATGAAGAAGTTCTTGGCCAAGGGCGGCAAGGTAGAGAAAGTAAAAGCACACAAGCCTACCAAACAACAGGAAAGAGACTGGACAATTTAATGGACGAAATAGAGAGATTGAAGCAATTAGCCGGTGTGGACAAACTTCCTAAGGAAGATTCCATGGGTGAAAATCTCTCATACATAGGTACAGCAAAAGCACAATATCAAAGAAAACACAACATCAAACCGGGTACAGACGAGTGGTTCAAGTTATGGTTCGCACAGCCAAAACTCACTGGTGAAAACCCAATGCCCAAAAACAAATAAATACTCGCACAATGCGAGCATTAGAATTCACAGAGACCTCTTGTCAACGTACACTAGCAAAGGAATGTAGTTGTAGCAAGGTTAAAAGTATTACCGAGGCACAAGAAACTACCATTGCCCAATGTGAATTGCAACATTCTGAATCTGTAAAGGGGTCAATCCTGCTTATACAAGCACCAGGAACTCCAACGCTAATAAAAGGAACAATCACAGGACTAGCACCAGGAGAACACGGATTCCACATACATGAATTCGGAGACATGAGTGATGGTTGTAAATCAATGGGTGGTCACTACAATCCAGATGGTGTGGACCACGGAAACCTGGGAGATGGACATGTCGGTGATCTGGGTAACATCACAGCAGATGAATCAGGAATGGCAAAATTTACCATCAGGGCAGACAGGGTTGACTTGTTAGGTGATAGGTCAGTTGTTGGCAGAGGCATTGTTGTACACACAGACAAGGACGACCTAGGCAAGGGCGGTGATGATGAAAGCCTTAAAACAGGAAACGCAGGCGACAGACTGGCCTGTGGAGTAATAACGTTGAGGGCGGCAGAATGAAATTCATAATTTACAATGGAAGTCTCAAACCTGACGCAGAATCAAACACGTATGCAGTTTGTAAAATGACACAGTTGGCATTTGAGAAATTGGGGCACGAATGTGATATAGTGACTTTGAGGGAATTGAATTACGAAGGATCAACATCTGACGTAGACGACGAATTGAAACCACACATCATGAAGATGTTTGACGCAGACGGTGTGATATTCGCCACACCCATATGGTGGGGACAGCACAGTTGCCACATACAGGCCATGTTGGAGAGATTGGATCCCATCTACTCATGGGCCAAGGACAACAACTACCAGCCGATGTATAATAAAGTATTTGGAAGTTTGATATCAGGAGGTGGAGATGGATTCCAACACATACACGGAGTCTTGTATTCGGCGGCCGCAAACTTTGGTTTCACCATACCGCCACAGTGCAACATAGAATCAAAAGCACAGGGCATAGACGAGATCACACAAGACGATGACACAGTAGAGCAGGTCAAGAACTGCACGATAAACATGACAACATGGGCAAGGATCCTTAAAGATGGTAATCCAACAAAAGATGCCAGACACGGATCTGTAGACATCAATGAGAAGTAAAGAATAAATATTGGCATGATAAAAGAAGCACTAATAAAGAAACTAGAAGGTGATGTTGCTGTTGCAGAAACAGATCTGAGAACTTTCCTGGCACAACCAATCGGTGTAGCAGAACACATTGATTATGTAGTGACAGCGGAGAAAAAATTAGAAGCACTAGCACACGCCAAAGATAAACTGTCATCATTGCGAGACCTGTAACATGAAGATCAGGGAGGTGCTGGCAACAAAATACGTACATCCTGATGTTGACAAGATCCTGAAGAAATACCAACAACAGGCCAAGGGCAGGTCAAGGATGGGATACCATTCCATGATGGCATACCCATACAGAGTGGAAGGCTGGAGTAAAAAATACAAGAAGAGTATAAACTGCAACAATCCAAAAGGCTTTTCACAGAAGGCGCACTGTGCGGGCAGGAAGAAGAAATGAAGATAAGAGAATTCATAATAATGCCACACACTGCTGACCCGATGGGTCTCATACACCGACCCGGTGTTGGCCCAAACAATAGATTTGATTTCAAAAACAAGGGCAACAATAGGGCCAATGAGATAAAGAAAGAAGAGGCCGCCGGTGTTGGCATAGTCACGAAACAGAACGCAACTAAAGATGTACCTAAGGGTGGCGAGTACATGAACGTCAAAAAATTAAAACTGGACTGGAAGGAGTTCAACGAGAACTTCGCGGACGGCAAGAAGAAGGGCAAGAGCAGGCCTGGACGTGTGAAACGTGCAGGTGCCAGTTGCAAGGGCAGTGTGAGCTCCTTGAGATCAAAGGCCAAGAAGTACGGTGGTGAGCGGGGCAAGATGTACCACTGGTGTGCCAACATGAAGTCTGGACGTAAGAAGTAATAATAACTACCTACATGTTGTACATGTTAGGTGTTGGTTTCGTCCTAGAAAAATTTTCCAAAAATCCCATCCTCAGTGTCTACCTCGATGATAGATTGATAGATTCATTTGAGTTATCGGACTGTCCTGTGTTTGACGAGCCACCAAGACTAGATCCCCTAACATTCAGACCCGACGATATATACGATCTAGATCATTCCTACAATGACGGAATCCAAGAAATATACTGGAATAACATCAAAAAAGGGATCGAAGAACAGAAACTTGAATTAGTTGAGGCAAATCTACACAGGCTTGGTAAAAGAAACCGGCGCAAACTGTTGAAAATAATTTCATCCGCTGAAAATCAGCAACTGGTTTCGTGGCTTAGGACCAACGATTCGATCAGTCATTGGATCGATTATAGAACCCAGGGGCAGAAAGTGCCATGCAGTTACAAGGTTTATCTGATCGATCATGAGCAAATAAAAGGTAAAAAAGAGATCTCTATCGATGTGGAAAATTCTGATAGCAATTACACAAACGGTTTCATGAATAAGAGCACACTGATAGATTTGAGGCAGATGTTTTTGATTCCATTGGAATACCTAAGCATCTTCAAAAAAAACAAAGAAGAATTCTGGAAATCAGCAAAAAGTATTGTGCCGGAAAAATACAATGGCCTGTCGGAAATTTGGTTTTCAACTAATTTTGCCCCCGCTTATCCATATGCTTTCACACCAACGTGGAACGGCCAAGAGACAGATGTTGCCTATCTTGGTGGTTCTGGCAAACTGGTAAACAAGTTGACAGCCCACAACGGCATCATGATGTTCGATCACAACAACTACGAGATGTACCTCAGCAAGGAAATTATTACATGGTGTAGACACAAGCAGAAAATCGAAGGTACCAACGAGGATTTAATATATAACGGCCTAAACACAAATATGCATTTTAGTGATGAAGAAGTGCCGGCATTTCATTTTTCTCAAACATTTTTTTCATTAATTTCAAAAGGCTTGTTTGATAAGTACTTAAAATGAAAATAAACGAAGTAATAGTTAGAGAACAGGCGACAGCAGGAGCCACAAGTGCTGGAAACATAGCCACTGTGGTATCACCACACATAGCCATAGGTAAAGACAGATTCACGAAGGCATACACGGGCACACCTGGGAAGTCAGGCACACGTGCTCCGAGATTACCAAAGATAACCCAACCCAAGAACCCAGACGGAACAGCCAAGGGCGCACACGCACTACCGGGCGTGAATTTGATGGGTGGACCTCTGGTAAAAAGATAATGGAACCATTGGTACTCACAAATGAAGTTATGTGCAAGAACTGTGGTTGCAGTAGCCATTGTGGTAAAGAGTGTAAAAGAAATGAGCGACACTACCCGCAAGACGGCTATTACGAGTACCCAATAGAGGTCTGTAAGCAGTGCAGATGTGAGGCCTGCGAAGCATAAATACGGATATTATGAGATTCCACGAATTTAAAGAGGATAAAGGGTCAACTTTAGCATCAAGAACAATCAGCAGATACGCTGACGAGATCGGACCAGACAGCATGGACTATGACATGTTCAAAAAAACCGCTGAGTTGTTGGACGCTGGAAAATTAAGATCACTGGCACAACACATATATTACTCAGACACATCACCAGCAGAATATGTGATGAAAGTTATTTCAAAGAAAGATCCAGAAACATTTGAGAAAATGTATGGCGACCAAGAAGGTTACTTCTCACTCATGAAACCACGGAAAGATTTGACGGACAGTGAGGTACAAGAAGGCGCTGAAATGATAGCGTACCACAAACATCCAACACAACAGAATCTATGGACATTCCCAGACGCATACAAAGATGATGAGGAAGTTGAGAGTCCATACATGAGCAACGCAAGTATGAGACAGTTCCTTGACGCTCTTGGATACAATCCTGACTTCGAGGACCAGAGTCCAGTACCAGCAAAAGAATTCATAGCAAGAACAACACAATGGTTGCAGAAAAACATAGGCAAGAGATCACCAGAAGAACCAACAACACAAGACGGCAACATGGTGTCAGTTGGCAAGCCAGAGGGTTACATGAACCAGATGGTGAAAGCACACAACGAGATAGCAAGAAAAGTTTTAGCAAAATATCCTGAGGTAACACACTTCGGATTCAATTAACATGAAGATAAACGAGTTACACAACCAACCAGTGCAGGCGGACACATACGAGGCTTCGATGGCCTTGAACCAATTGTTGAAGATCGGAAAACACGCAATCAAGATACACAACATGATAGATGACGATGCCGAGATGGAGGCATGGGTTGCCAAGAAGATCGACCTAGCAGGTGATTATGTGAAAAAAGTACACGGCTACATGCAGGGCGAGAAGGCCGGACTATACGATGACGGTGGCTTGACGGAAGACGCAGGCGAGGGACACATGAGCAAATCAACACTGTACCACACCGCCAAGTACGCGATTGAGTTAATGGACATGATCAACAAGGGTGATGACCTAGAGGGTTGGGTGCAGAGCAAACTTAACAAGGCCGCAGACTACCTACAGGGCGTACACAACTATGAAGAATATCAAAAACTAAATCCATACAGAGAAGAACTTGATTCAGATCTTTTACAGAGACACGCTGGCATCATACAGAAGAACATTGACGAGATCCTGGCAAGGGAAACAAGCCTAGATGATGTTGACACCAAACCAGGCATGATGAGGATTCTTGCCAAGAGAGTAAACGAGGTTGAGAAAGAGATTGCCAAAGAACAGCGAAAAGACACAGACGAGGAAGCACCTCCCGGCAGAGAAAAGCAAGTTAAAGCACTCAAGAAAAAATTCAAGGACAAGGGAGCACCTTACGCCATAGCGTGGGCACAGCACAACAAACACGGCAAGCCAAAGAAGGAAGCGGAACTTGAAGAAGGTTTGAAAGACTGGGCAAGGAACCTAGCAATGGCAGGAGTTATTGTTGCAGGTCTGGCAGGAGTGAATTCAATTAACAACGCTATAGACAATTCAATCCCGGCAATAGACGCCATGAACTCAGCATTAGAGATGGCACAGGAAAAAGGCGATGACAAACTGGCAAAAATGATTGAAAAAGATATCTCCGATGCAAAAATTAGACTTAATTCTGGTAAGGATCTATCACATGTGGTTGATCTACAGAACAAATATGTTAAATTCATGAAGACCGAGGGACTTGCATACGAGTCAAAATTAGCAATAAGCCTAAATCAACGCCTTAAATAAAACTGTAACAATTATAAATACTTCGTATGAGCACTAAAAAATCAGCAGACACAAGTTTCAGAGACCTCGTAGCACGTCTAAACGCAATGAGCAACATCACTCCTGAAGAGGAGAGGGCACAATTGATGGAAGCGGCGGGCAAAACTCCTAAAGTGCTAGATGACAAAGACATCTCTTTGGCAGACATAGCCAAGTTGGCAGGTATCAAGGAGTATGTTGAGCCGGTACAAGTTTCAAAAAAAGCAGAAAAATTAGTCGAATCTATCACAGATGAACCAAAAGCAGAATCCGTTATCACAAAAGCGATCAAGGAATCAGATGCAGACACTTCAATAGCAACAACAATCAAAAAAGAAGTAAACGAGGAAGTGAACAGATTAGACAAGATAGCAGAATTAGAAGCACAGTTGGCAGAACTGAAAGCAGAGCAAAAGGAAGAACAAACATATGACTCTAAATCATTCAGAGAAGTTGTTGAAAAAGATATCGCAGAATACATCAAGAGTGCAGAAGACTCTCAACTTGTGGAACTTTACAACACAATCTCAGACAATGAGGCAGTTTACAATGAAGAATCATCAAGCATTCTGGTCAAGACTCCAGAGACTACTGAGATCATAGCAGACGCTGAGAAGGCGGAAGCACCAGAAGAAGAACAAGTGATCGCAGACGCGGAGAGAAACACTTCAGAGCCACACAGACCAGAAGCGAAGGCAAATGACGAAGAGGCAGAAGACAACGCAGACGACAAAGACACGGACGGCGAGGTTCCTATGTTGGACAAAGAGTTCGACGATGACGACGAGATGGGCGAAGACGTTGAATTAGAAGAGCCAGCCGAAGACAAGTTCACAAACGATCTAGACCCACAAAAATAATCCAGTAAACTTTTTAAATACGTGTATGAGATTACACGTGACAGACAACAAATTCAATGCGAATCCATATTGGACTCAAAAAGTAAAGAGCGTATTTTCAGTTCCACCAAAAGAAGCAGTGGAATACTTCGACCAGAACGGCTATGACCTCACCAAATTGGAACAACTATATGCTGTGGCCAACGGTGCTGAAACCACGAAACACAGGAATTCAGAACACATCACCCTGAGGAAAGAATGGTTCACGGCGGAAGAAGACCGAGAAGGGCCGCACATCAACCATGCTCTTATGTTCGAACGTAAAGGATACACCGGAGATGCACTACACCAGTTGGAGACATGGGCAGGCTACAGACCACATTTCTATAAGTTAGTGGCAATGCGACCCAAATGGGGATTGGATTTCTCCATAGACTACTGCGACCAAGAAGGCAACGTGTTTGAACTCTTACACTGGGAGTATGACGGATTCGAATACAATGAGATACAGGATAAGAAGTCCAAGATGGAGGAGTTCCTGCTCAACCAGGATTGGGATGAACGGGCACAGACAATGCTGGAACGCAAGGATGAATGGCACGGACTAGGCTTTTTTGAACAGAGCGAATGGAAAACACAGTTCTTTGGCATCGACAAAGAACGTTTCAAGATGGTGCTGTGGAAATAAATACACTAAATGAGCACGATACCCTACAACTACGGCAAGTACATAGACGATAAGGTGTCTATGACCAACAACGGCACAGTTGACGCAGGTAGGCAAATACAATCGCCTGCAAGTGCTGGCAGTAGAGGACTGGCAAAAACAACACAATTCACGAAGGATCCAACACAGATGAAGATGGGCAACTCACCGATAGCGGAATCAATGGTAGAAATCAGGAACATATTGAACAGGATAGACGGTGTGAACGCACCTGTGCAGGAAGCACCAAAACAAAGCGACATAGATTTCACGAAATTAATGTTACAGATTTCTGCAATGAAGGACCAGATAGCAGAACTGCCAATAGACGATGACAGGAAGACATCGGCTATCACAGCATTGGGACAGGTCGAAGATGACCTATCAATGGACGAAGCATACGAACCGTTCCCAGAAGAGGACGAGATGACGTTCGAGGACGACGATGCGTTCTACGAAGCGTTTGGTGAACTGGGTTTCCCAGAAGATGAGAACGAGTTATTCGACGCAGAGTACAGGGGCAGGAAAGTGCCACTGAACAAACCAATGCGTGGAGATGTTAAAAAATTCAAAGTGTACGTCAAAGATCCAAAATCTGGAAACGTGAAGAAAGTAAACTTCGGACACGGTGGCAGTTCAGCGAGAAAGGCCGGACAGAAGACCATGAAGATCAGGAAGTCAAATCCAAAGGCAAGAAAGAGTTTCAGGGCACGTCACAACTGTGCCAACCCGGGACCAAAGACCAAGGCCAGATACTGGTCATGCAGGAAGTGGTAACATGCGTATCACTGAAGTCGTAGGGATTACGGAGGCCGAATTTGAAAAATTGGCCGAAAAGAAGGACGCCTGCTATCACAAGGTGAAATCAAGATACAAGGTATGGCCAAGTGCCTACGCCAGTGGCGCACTGGTGCAGTGCCGTAAGAAGGGTGCCGCCAACTGGGGTAACAAGAGCAAATGAGGATCACGGACGTAATCACAGAGAAATGCTGGAAGGGGTACGAGAAGCGGGGCATGAAGACCATGTTCGGCAAGCGTGTGCCCAACTGCGTGAAGAAAGAAGACGTAGACTTCTGCGTCAACTGTGGCGAACTGATGTTCGCGGAGACACTCAATGAAGATTTAAGGAAGTGGTTCAAACAGAAATGGGTGCGTTTCGGTCCCAAGGGCAAGATCAGGGGAGCCTGTGCTCGTGGCAGTGAAAAGGAAGGCAAACCAAAATGTTTACCAGCCAAGAAGGCCTACGCTCTCGGCAAGAAGGGTAGGGCCAGTGCGGCCAGGAGGAAGAGGAAGCAAGATCCAAATCCCAACAGGCGTGGTAAAGCCAAGAACGTGGCCACTAAGAAAAAATAGTTTACATACCCCACAAAATATAATATAATATACGCTTAACAACAGGAGAAACAAATGGCAGTAAGAAATTTCAACGACGCTGAGAAGCAGAAGTTAATACAGATCATATCACAGGGCTCACAGGTACTAGGTGAAGTGGAAGATCTCAAAGGTGGGTTAAAAGACACGGTAAAAGCAATCGCAGAAGAACTAGAATTGAAACCAGCACTAATCAACAAAGCGATATCGGTTGCACACAAGGGCAACTACCAGAACATCGCTGACGAGATGGACACGCTGGAGAGCATCTTAAACACAGCCGGCAAACTTTAATGTTAGACAAAGTCAGATCATTCTGGCTTCGTAGTTTTGAAAGTGACCGGACAGCGTTCTATTTTGAACTGGTCAGTTTCATTTTCACGGTTGGAGCCAGCCTCACTCTTGCGATAACGGCCGCAGATCCAGACATGACGATAATCTATCCTGGTTTCTTCATAGGAGCGGTAACACAATGTTATGCCGCCTACAGAAGAAACGCCGCATTCGTTATGATGATCACTGGCTACTTCTCAATCATAAATGTCTACGGCTACGGCGTGGCAAGTTATTGGTGGTAATATGAGTTACATAGACGCATTATACAAAAAAGACGAAGACAGGATTTATGTTGTAGAACGTGATCCCAAGAAGGGCAGGATATTCACAGAATACGATGCCAGGTACGTGTTCTACTATCCGGACGCAAGGGGCAAACACAGGGGCATGACAGGTGAGCCCTTGCAGAGAGTGGTGTGTTCAACAAACAAAGAATTCATAAAGGAGCAACGTATAAGGTCGAACAAGCAACTTTATGAACATGATATCAATCCAGTGTTCAGATGTTTGGAAGAGAATTATCTAGGTAAGGAGACTCCAAAACTGAATGTTATGTTCTTTGATATCGAAGTGGACTTCGATCCAGATCGAGGTTATTCCACAACAGATGATCCGTTCATGCCCATTACTGCCATAAGTTGTTACATGAGTTGGACGGATCAACTGGTCACACTCGCAGTGCCTCCCAAGACCATAAGCATGGCTGACGCAGAAGAACTCACAAAGAGATTTGACAACACCATGTTGTTTGCCAAAGAGAAAGACATGCTGGACGCTTTCCTACAACTTGTGGAAGACGCAGACATATTGTCTGGCTGGAACAGTGAAGGTTATGATATTCCATACACAGTGGGACGTATACAGAAAGTATTGAGTGGAGATGACACGAGAAGATTGTGTTTCTGGGGCGAGAAACCAAAGAGGAGAGTTTTCGAAAAATATGGCAGGGAACAGTTGAGTTTTGATCTGGTAGGCAGAGTACACCTAGACTTGCTGGAACTTTACAGGAAGTACACATATGAAGAGAGACATAGTTTTAGACTGGACGCCATAGGTGAACACGAACTTGGTGAGAAGAAAACTGTGTACGAAGGATCCTTAGATAACCTATACAAGAATGATTTTGGATTGTTCATAGAATACAACAGACAAGATACAGCATTATTGGCCAAACTTGAGAAGAAACTGAAGTTCATAGAGCTTGCCAACGAGATTGCTCACCAGAACACGGTATTGCTACAGACAACAATGGGTGCTGTCGCGGTCACGGAACAGGCGATTGTGAACGAGGCACACAGAAGAGGTATGCAGG
>Ga0255772_10002322_pt1 | contig 18565 bp, 22 predicted proteins | sample 071ome_34_FD_179970 | JGI IMG/M metagenome (GOLD analysis project Ga0255772, IMG submission 179970) | Coastal salt marsh microbial communities from the Groves Creek Marsh, Skidaway Island, Georgia - 071411BT metaG (version 2) | ecosystem: Environmental > Aquatic > Marine > Intertidal zone >...
CTCAAAATCTGCAGATCGCAGTTGTGTGTCAGCACTCAAGTACTTTAAAGAAACATAATCATCTGCGGTGACTTGATCACCATAATTTAACACTGTTGAATTTGACCTGATTTTTATTTCTTCCTCATTTACTATTTCATTTAATTCGAAATTTTTTGTGCTTCCGTCTGGTGTGATGACACTGTAATCAACAGTTGAAGAGTCCACAATATATCGATCAGTTTTAAAGAATATTTTTTTGAAATCGATGTTCTTATCCAGCAATCTTTTTTTGACCAATGCTGATTTTCCAGGTTTACAATAAGCAAGAACGACAGCTCTGGTATATCCCAACGGAACTCCAGAACCATCTTGAGTGGTTCTCATCCATAATGGTAAATGTACATATTCCCTTTGTCCTAGATTTTTCATATTGCTTCTCATATGATCTGTGGCATTGGGATATAATTTTTCAAAGTAACCAATATCTGCCGTTAGTTCGTTCGCATATCTTATTTTACTTCCTGAAATACTAAAACTCAAACCACCATCGGTTGTGACGGTGTAAGTTTCTCTGTCGGTATGAAAAGTATCTAAATCTGCTCTAGGACCAATCATGGGTTTTGCTATGTCGGATCGTAGATCTATCGACGAGGAAACTGATTTTCCATTGTTGTTGATCAACTCATCAATCACTTCAAGATATATCACTTCGTATTTGACTGAATTATTTTCTTTTGCCACGGCAGTTTTTAAATCACCGAAATACAAAGTTTTTGGTTCGTGATTTAATTCCATCGCTGTCTGTAGGGTTGACAGTGTTTTGTCTTCCAATCCAGCAACCATCAACATCTCTATATTTTTTCTCAATCCAAATGCCGGATCATCGAGCCTGAAAATATTGTCATTGTTATTGATGTTGGGATCTTGTGCCATTCGCACAAACAGGTCTACATCGGATTGGCCGTTATTTCTGTTGTCTAAAAGACCTCTAACATATAAATTTCCATATTGTTTGCTATAAGGCAGAGATACATTGATCGTGAATTCTTTTGTGGTCGCCGCGGATTGATATTGATCACTTGCAGTTGCAGTAAAGGTATACTGTCGGTCAAATGTTGTGTTGTCAGAATCGAAAGTAATGGCATGACCATCCAGCACTGTAAAGTCGTTGACGTCAAATTTACCAATTATGTTACCTTGAGAAGTTAGGGATATTCCGTTGGGCAACGACCCCCCGGCCAATTTATAATTTAATACCCTGTTTGATTCATCTGTCACTGCCTGTATATTCAATAAACTCGGAAGTCCCGCAACAAGTGAACCAACGTTGGTCGGAGTAGAAAAAACTATTCCGATATCTATGTCGCCAATGATTGTCAGGACGAATTCTTTTTCACCATACACCGTTACACTGTTTCCTAGGCCGTCATTGAAAGGCGATCTGGATGCTCTGATAGTGAATTTGTATTCCGATACCACCGCTGATTGTACTGGTAGCAATCCGTATATTTCACCTGATTCTGGATCGATGTTCAATCCCGAAGGCAATGTTCCAGAGGATATGCTATAGGTCAAATCTGCTTGTAGAGGATCAAAATCTTCCACGTCGATTCTTATCACACATTGGTTATCGTGTCTGTAGGTACCCAAGTTGCTCTGTGTTTTGAACACAGGTCTCCTGTTGGCACTCAAACTCATCACCAAAGGAAAACCGTTTATTGTGGTAGAAGACACATTAATGGTGTTGTTATCTACTCTAAAATAGTCTGCCGTGTATACAAATATGCTGTTCACCTGAGATGCATAACTGGTTCCATCTGATACCCTGACCGTGAACTCGTAGTTCATTGACTTGGAAACGGAAAAAGTTGTGGGATCATATGGGACACCATCGCCCGGTGGTGGATTATCAAACCCGCCAACTGGTCCATATTTTTCATTGTCTGTGAGTCTCACAACACCCGAAATTAATCCAGACGCACTCATCGTGACTCCGGGTGGCAGTGATCCATCGATCATATCATATACGAGTTTTTGCCCAGCGGCTGTATCCGTGTCTGTGGCATTTAGTTGAAACTCAACATAAGAACCGTCCAGCACCCATTTGTTGCCAACCCTGGTGGAATCTGAAAGATCCAATTGTCCAGATGCTGTCGTAAAAACTGGAAGATCGGCACCCTGTATCTGCAGACCGAATGTTCTGTCAGCAACGTTGGTACCATCTGAAGCACGAATCACAAAAGTGTATTCACTTCTGGTCGCAACTTCAAATGGTACTCCTTGCAGTAAACCAGTTGAAGTAAGTTGTATACCGGGAGGTAGGGTTCCTGCGATCTTAGAATAAGTCAAACTGGCAGAATCGGCCGAATTTGCTTCCAGTTGATTGGAATACAAATCACGCTCGTTTATAATGCCTAGCGATCCTGCTGGCGTTGTCCATGTGACATTGGCCATGTGTTTAACTTACTCCTATAGGTATTTATGGAAAATCAGTTATTAAGATTTTGCGTAATAAGGAATTACGAATTCAGCGCCGTTAATTTTAACGTTTAAATAGCCCGATGGAGTTGCCGGAAGGGCATCAGCACCACCCGCCGCACCTGTTGTGGTCTGTGTAGAAGTTTCAAAATCGATAACACCTGTACCTGCTGTGCCTAATTGTAAATCCGCATCTGAATTAACTGTTTCTATTCTGTTTCCTGAAATTTCTATTTCATTCAGTTCTAGTTTGTTGGCTGAAAATACATCTGCTTGGTGTGTGCCTTGTGTGGTCACGAATCCTGTGCCGTTTGGTGTGAGTGTGATACCACCATTTGAATTGGTTGCCGTGATCGTGTTGCCTGCTGTGTTGATGTTTCCAACAGTCAATCCTGATGGATCATTGAACACCACTGGAGCATCGAAGTGAACACTGCCTGTGCCAGCGGCAGACAATCTTAGATCCGCATTTGAATCTGCTGTTGTTATCACGTTGTCTTTTAAAATTATTCCATCTGCTGTGATCGAAGTGTTTGCGTTCACTGTTGTGAAGTTACCTGCATTTCTCACAGCAACACCGATTGGTGTGTTGTCTATGTTACCGCCATTGATGTCAAATGCTGTGCCTGATATGGTTTGTGATCCACCCTGTATCTCAGCATTGGGTTTGATTATACCTGATCCACCCGGTGTTAAATTTAGATCAGCATTGGAACTGGTTGATATGATATTGTCATTGAATATCAAGTTATCAACAGTGACATTGCCTGTCATTGTGGCACCATTGATAGTTGGTGCTGTTAATACTTTGTTTGTGAGTGTTTGAGACCCTGTCAGTGTTGCCACTGTGGAATCTATTGCCAACGTCATTGTGTCACTAGAAACTGCTGATGTCAATCCTGTGCCACCTGCTATCTGGAAAGTTTCTCCTGAATTGACTGCTGTGCCTGTGGAATCATCACCAACGAACGTTATGGCCTGTGATAAATTTTGTGCATCTATGTATGCTTTGATAGACTGTTGTGTGGCAAGAGCACTGTCTGAATTGGATGACAATGTGTCCTCATCCAGTATTGTTGTGACAGTAGATCCTGTTGAAAATTTCAATGATGATAATGTGGTCAATCCTGATAATGTTGCCGCACCCGACACAGTGAAACTGCCTGTGACCTCGGTGTTGGAATTAAGATCAATAATACCCGATCCTGCAGGGTCTAAAATAATGCTTTCATTTGATCTTGTTGTGACTATTTTTTGTCCATTAAGATCTAAATCACCACCCAATTTTGGTGTTGTTTCAGTTTGCAGTGTGTTGGCTTCGTTGTCAGCACCATACAGTTCTGTGAAATTTTCGTTGATTTTCGTAAAGGCAGTTCTTAACGGATCACCTGTTCCGTCATTTGCTGTTGTTCCTATGTTGATCGTTTGTTTTGCCATCGCAATTATTTATCTGTATTTTTATAAACCTAATGTGACTTAACTGGCAATATATTGGAACGGTTTTGAACCCGACAGTTTGAAATAGGCCAATCGCTGTTCACTGCCCCATAAAGAGTTGGTCACTGTGTAATCGTCGGAATTGCCTGTTGTGTAAATCTTGTTTGTGGCATTGTTTTGGAACCAATTGACAACCTGGGTAGGTGTCCAGTCAGGATGAATCTGCATCAGCAAAGCGACCATTCCCGCAATTTGTGGAGAAGCCATGCTGGTTCCATCGATATTCATTTGCCAGAAACTGTTGTTCAAATAATACACTCTTCTAGAACCTGTGAAATTTGGTGCTGTATTGCTACAAGCACCTATTATGTTTGTTCCTGCGGCATAGATATTGACTGCGGCACCACCATCACTGTAACCGGCTTTTTCGTCCTGTGTTGTGGAAGGAGATTGATTACCTATTGCACCAACATTGAATCCAGGATTGGATCCCAGTCGAGGTGATGAACCTCTATGATAATAACCGTTTCCGGTATACAGTCCTGAATATGAAACATAATTGTTGTAGTCATCGCCGTTTTCCACATCCTGTTTCATTGAATTGTTGCCTGCCGCGATGCACACAATTATTCCTGCGTCGGTTAATTGTTCAACTGATGTGTCCACACTGTTCATCACAATAGGTATTTGATAATAACCGCTACCGGCATTTCTTCCAGTGACTCCTTTTGAAACTAAATCTGCTCGTTCAGTCAATGTGTGAGGAGCATTATTATAAGGAGAGTCTCCTCTGTATGAACCACCAGTTAATGTGGCATATACTTGAAGATTATTATCAACAATGGTGTTCGGAGACACGTTGGTGTTCAAATATAATGCATACCCCCAACTCATGTTGACCACTGTGGGTCTTCCGTTTGTTTTTGCGTTGTGCCAACCCAACAGTGTATCAAACGCATCAGCAATAGATAATTCATTTGTATCATTGTCAAGTATAGTTTGTACATAGATGTCGGCATTTTTGGCCCAACCAAATGTTTTACCTGCCATTATAGATGCCACGTGTGTTCCGTGACCGTTAATATCTGTATAATGATTAGCAGGCATTGTTCCTGACACGCCAGATTCAGCAAACCAGTCGATCTGTTTTACTCTGGAAACTCCGTTCGCATCTTGGAATTCTGGATGATCTGCTTGTATGCCTGAATCCATTATCACAACATCAACTCCCGTACCGTCAAGAACATAGTTATAAGTTCCTCCGGGATCATTGAGTGATGTGGAATAAATGTTGGTAGCAGAAGTGTGTCTCAACAAACCCCAATTCTGTTGTTCTCCTGCGGCATTGGAAGTTTTACTAAAATTTCCATCCTGTATTTTATCTGATGTAATGAATCCCAATCCTGCTTTTTCCACAGACATCACTCTGCTGTCATTTTTTAATGAGTCTGCTTCTGGGTCAGTTAGATCGTAGTGTGTTATTCTGTTATTGGTTGATCTTAATTTGATTACTGTGACTGCTCGATCTGGAATATTTGCGATGGGAGAACCGCTGGTGTCTGTGGTCAATTCAGTGTGCAACTGTTGCCAATCAACTCCTTTGTTTACTGTAACGATATATTCAGCCATGGTTTATTACGACACCACTGCTCTATCGGTGACCCTTCTCCAATTGGTTCCATCAAAGAAAGCCGGAACTGATCCGCCCGACTCATCTGTACAGAATACCATGGCACCTGTTGTCGCAGTTAAAGATGATAACTGTGATACTGTTCTGCTGTACAATGTCATAGGTGCAGTGTTTAATGTTTCTTCTGTTGGACTCAATGTTATTGTTGTTGGTGACGTTATCGTGTAACTGCCTGAAATTGAATCTGGTGGTGAGATAGTTGATGCCACGATAGTGCCAGCAGTCAGTGTGCCAGTCACTCTCACGCCATCATTTATTACCACTTCAGTTGAATCTGAACTTGTGATTGTGTTTGTTACTAGACTAGGTGCTGTCAACTCTCCTGTTATTCTCACACCGTCGTTGATCAATATTTGTGATGAATCTGTTGAAGATATTGTTGAACCTTCCACAGTGATTCCTTCAATAACAACAGAACCACCTGAACTGGTCAATGTTAAATTCGCATTCGAAGGAGATGAAATAGTTGATCCTGTTACTGATAGGTCGCCAATATCTCGAGCATCCACATAAGCCTTAGTAGCATATGATGTCAAATCAGGACCTGTGATAGTTAGAGTATCACCTGATACTGCTGTTGTAATGTTTGTGCCACCAGCAAATTTAAATGTTTCTCCTGTGTTGACTGTGGTTCCTGTTGAGTCATCGCCAACGAATGTCATCTCTGAAATTACTGTGGCAAATGATAAGTTGCCAGAGCCGTCGGTTTTTATAAATTGTCCTGCTGTACCATCTGCTGTTGGCAGTGTGTATGCACTGTTGATCTCAACAGAATCATTTAATTTAATTTTTCCTGTGCCGTTGGCAGAAAGAGTTAGATCTAAATTTGAATCGATTGTTTTAACTTCACCTGAATGTAATTGTACACCACCTAGGTAGTTTTTCCAATTGGTATTTTCAATGTACACACCATATGGATTTGTTGCTATGGTTTGATCTTTTGCATAAAAAGAATATTCGTTTGTGATCGTGGCAGTGGCACTAGCATTAGTTTTCTTACTTCCTGCTGTGATGAAACCGTAGTGATTGGTTATAGTTGTGGTACCATCCTCGATACCAGCATCAAGATTGGTCACCATGTCACTGTAATCTGTGATAGTGATACTGCCTTGTGCAGATGTATGTAGGAATCTCGTGATAGCACTGGCAGATGTTGATTCAGTCAGTGTCGAAGCACTCGCTGTGGAGTTCCTGAAAAGTTGTGCCGCCTGTAGGGCACCACCTCCACCTGTCATCAGTCCCGAAGTGGTACTAGATACAGATGATCCAGCAGTGTCTGTGATAAGTTCTGATCGTAAACCTTTCCATTGAATTTCCGATACGTTCCCTGGGTCAGTTCCTGATAGGGTAACTCTGGCTCCAATGCTGTTGGTGTTCATTCTTTGTGTGTTGGTTGAAAGATCAAATATCAACGCATCAAAAGATGATAATCCATAGTTATATCTTGATTGTGTGTTGGCATCTGTGTATGCTGTTGACCACCATTCAAAAAGTTTGAACGCACCGTTTACAGGATTTAAAGTTATGTCACCGCCGGATAAGAAATTTAATTGTCCAGTACCGTTTGAATTTAATTGTATGTTGTCGTTCGATGCCGCTGGAGTGATAGTTGTGCCATCAACTTTTAAATCACCAATGTCGGCAGTTGAACTTATGCCAGAACCGTCAATGGTCAATGTGTCACCCGCTACCGTGGCAGTGATACCACCCGCGCCTTTCAAGTTCAATACATTTCCGTTGGTAATTTCTATGGTTGATGATGTAGTATCTCCAAATTTTATTGAAGGTGTAAACACACTGCTGATATCAGCAAAGGCCAATGTGCCAGATCCGTCTGTGACAAGCACTTGATTGCCCGTACCATCAGTGGATGGGAATGTATATGCCTGGTTGAATGTAATAGCACCGGTGTCTGCGATTTCGAATCTGTTGACTAGTGAACCTGCTGATCCAGTATCAATCCTAAATCGACTGTCACCAGTCGACGATGTTGCCGTCCAGTATAGTTGACCAGTTTCAAGATATGTTGTGGTACTTCCATCCGGGCCTGTAACATATCCCAACGAATGGAGTTTACCTAGGTCATCTCCGGATTGTACTATTTCAGGACTGTTATATGTTCCTCTGGTCTTCCTCAAACCAATATTCGGACCATCAGTGTCAGAGAATGACTGTGTCATCCTTATTTGAGCAGTGTTAGATGCTCCGGAACCTACTATGTCCAATCTCACCTCAGGAGAAGAATTTAAATGTCCTATACCTATCCTGTTGTTTGCCACATCAACTTTCAATAAGTTTGATGATGCGATGTTTTTGTCACTGCCAACATACATAACATTTTGTTCATCGCCCAGTGTGTCTACTCTCAATGGAGCGTTCACGTTCACGGCAGATGAATCGGCTGTCTCTATGTCAGTGACTGTTAATTTTGAATTGACGTTCACAGTGCCCGTGCCGTTGGCCGACAGTTCTAAATTTGAATTTGATTGGGTCGTTGAAATCGTGTTGCCAGAAACTGTGACATCTGTGCTGTTTAGATAATTGGTCAAATCAGGTCCTGTGATTGTCAAAGATGGATTAGAAACATCGTTATCAACTGTCGCTGTGATACCTTGAGCTCCACTAAATGTAAACGTATTCGTGGTCACCGATATCGCCGTAGAAGTGTCGTCTCTGAAAGTGACGGATCCACCACCACCTCCGCTCAACGACACAAATGATAAATTGCCTGCTCCGTCTGTTTGAATAACTTGTCCTGCAGTACCATCTGAACCTGGAAAAGTAAATCCTGATATTCTGGTTGTGCCATTCACTATCAATCCATCATCTATCACTACCGAAGTGGAATCTCCCGAATAAATGGTGTTGACATCTAACGTGTCTGCACTCACCCTGCCCGCGACATTGATACCGTTGCCGATCTGGATGTGTGTGGAATCACTGGATGAGATGAAATTTGTATCTATAGTGTTTGCGTTTAATGTTCCAGAAATATTCAAGCCGTCATTTATATGTACAGCAGTGGAATCATCTGATGAAATGTTATTCGTGATCAAATTGGATGCTGTGAAATTTCCTGTTGATGTGACAGCACCGTTGACTGTTAATGTTCCGGTGATGTTGACATCTTCGTTCAGTGTTATCAAAGATGAATCATCTGAACTGATAGTAGTTCCGCTTATGCTGATAGCGTCGGCCTTGACAGCACCTGTACCGTTGGGAGTTAAAACAATATCCCCGTTGGTAGCAGTTGTGATAATAGAGTGTGTCTGTACGTCTAAGTTGCCGGCCAGTTTGGGTGATGTGTCCTCTTCCAATTCATTGGTTGCGTACAACTCTTGGAAGTTGCTGTTGACTTTCTGCATCGCAAGACGTAAATCATCACCTGTGCCGTCGTTTGCGTTAGTTCCTATGTTGATAATTTCTCTTGTCATTTTATATCGATTGTAATACTAATTTTTTCCATATGACCGTTGATCCATCATGGTTGGCAGTACACACATAAAGGTTTGTGGAATCATATGCAAGTTGCCCTGCAACATCTCCCTCAACACCAACAGCCGCTGGTGTTTTTGCTACAGATCTAGCAAACAGTTCCTCAAAATTGCTGTTCACTTTGGTGAAAGCAGTTCGCAGTGAATCACCTGTTGCTGGATTTCCTTGTGTTCCTGTGTCTATCGTTAATCTGGCCATATTATTTTTGTATGTATTTATTAAATATCTATGAACCATTATGTTCCTAGAAACACTGAAAACAATACGTTTGTACGAACGCCAAAGCAAACTTGGCATATACCATACATTCAAAAGAAAGAACACTGTGTACGTTTTTAAATGCGATTGTTGTGGAGTCACTTTTTTGAGACCCCGGGCAAAAGTTGACCCGATCAGGGCCACAAACGATTACAAACACGTGTGTTCCTTTTGTGATGCAAAGAAATATGCTCAATCAATAGGTGTCAAAATGCGTAAGATCTATAGAACAGATGCCAGTTCAACGCACTCGATAGGTGATATACCAATCAAATAGTGTTAATTTTTCCAGACAACATCATCAAGATGACCATCCACGATCCTTTGCAAGTCCGCATAAATTCCAAACTTTATGTTGCCGGGAGCATGGGCAAAATATTTTTTGAGAAGATTGTTTGATTCTATGTACTCTTTTCTGTTGATGTAATAGAAATCGGTGTTGGGAAATTTCCTAAATATCTGTGTGAGATGAAATAGCCATTCGTATTTGAGATATGTCTTCATGCTTTTTCTGTGATCGTAATTTGGACTGTTTTTATAAACGTTGTTTTGTATGTTGCTCAATTCGTTGTCAGATAACTCCCATTGTCTAGCACCCAATATGTCAAATCCTATCATGACGACATGTCGAAATCCTCTCTCCGCCGCGTGTAGGACCGCTGAACATCCACTGCCCCTGTGATCACAGAAATCCTTGTGTTTGACTTTGCCTGTGTCTTTGTCGATGTTGGTCCACGATCTGTATATTTTTAATTTGTTTGGTACAATGTCCATGGGTTCGTCGTCAATGACATAATCCCATTTTGATATGTCATCTATGCCGATCAATTCTGTTCTGGAAGATATCTTACCCTGTTTCTTTGCTTCCACAAGTTCGTCATACATGGGTCCATTGACCGCCACTATTCTATCACACAGATCAGCATGATCCCTATAGATGGCATTGCAACCATATATGAATCCTTTGCCTTTTATGTTGTTGATGGGATATATTAATCTACTCTCGCCATTGCCTATGACGTATGCTGTGTCCATTAGAATCCAAATGATTCCCCACAACCACAACCGGCTGATGCATTGGGATTGCTGATCTCAAACTGAGAACCAAACACTTCTTCTTTCCAATCAATGGTCGTGCCTATCACATACATCATACTGGTTGAATCAACACCGAACTTTCCGTTCTCCCAAGTTATGATATGGTCTTCGGGATCGACATCCTCGGCCGTGTCGAAAAATCCCCATTCGTACTTGAATCCTGCACAACCACCACCCATCACACTCAGTCGCACAGCATACTTGTCTGGGTTTTTGTCCAACAACTTTTGCATCTGTGCCTTCGCGGCGTCCGTTAAAATAAATGGTTCCATGCTAGTAATTATCCTTTTTGTTCGGACATGACTTTGATATTTTCAAACCAAAAACGCACGGCATCTCTTTTATGTGTGAAAGACATGAATGCTTCCTGATCTTCGTAATTCCATTCATGGAACGTTTTGCCAAAGTGTTCGTCATTCTTGACATTGATGGGTTCAAAGAACCATCCCCACTTGCCCTTGCAATTTTTTTCACACCAATTCATGCATTCTCCCGGAACACCGTTGTCATTGATGGAGATATGATATCGGAAACGTCCTAGGTAGTGTCCTTTATTTTTCTTCATAACAATATTATTGTACAATAATATCTGTTATTGTTCAATACCCATTGATTGGTTATATAATTGTTCAGCGGCCATGTTCTTGCCCTTGGCCTCAGTCTGTATGTCAAAGTTTTCTGAAAATGACAATGCCCAATCATTTACCTTACGATTTGGTAATAGGTCCGAGTGTGCCCGCAGTTTCTGTTTCTTGCAACCACGTTCCAACAACATCTTGATATCATGCATCTCGGTATGTGTTTTTTCTCCCAACTCAGCAGGAGCCAGTGCCTCGTCTCTGGAATACGAGTAGTGCATAGTGGGTCTCACACCACGCCATGAGTCTATCACCCTTTTGACCCTGTCGTCAGTGGGTTCTATGTATTCTTCGTCCCTGATCCAATGATGATGTATGTCCATGACAAGTGCAATGTGTTTTTCCAGTTCTAGGCTCTTTTCCAGTCCATGACCCATCTCGTCATTCTCTATGGTGATCAAATTCCTTGCTTCCGGTGACAGTCTGGGCAATACTTTTATGATGCCTTCTGGACCTTCCCTGCCGGATATATGCACATTGATCTTACAACCGTCGTGCCATGTCTTCCCATAACCCATCCAACGTGCCATGTCCACGTGATATTCAAATTCCAATATGCTCCTCTCAACTATGTCAGGAGTGGTGCTGGCCAGCACACAGAACTGTCCTGGATGGAATGAAATTTTAACATCGTGTTTCCTTGCGGCTTCGCCCACGGGTGCAAATATTTTAGCACAATGATCTTGTATTTCTTTTCGTTGCCACCAGTCGATCCAATTGGCTTCCGTGTATCCTTGTAACATTTCACTACCAAGCCTGACCATCCTACGTTCTGGTGGTAGCGTGCCAACACGTTCCACCATCCTCTTGGCCGCGGCCGCATTGTGGTTCATGATATCCCATTGTCGTTGTTCGGCTTCGTCCTTGTGTTCTCGTAACCAACGCATGGTTGTACTTCTACCATTGAGATCACGATCCTTGGCATTCACTTTCATGCCACCAAATTCTGATTTGTCGTTGAGCCATTTGCAACAGAAACCTATACGCTTGATCATACTATATTTTAACAGATATTATTGTTTTGTCAATGCCCAACGATCTACGATATTATTGCATTCTATAATGCTATTTCCAATTGTCAATCACGAACTGATCACCACATTCGTGTGGATCGGGTTTGCCGTGGAACACGGCCACACAATTCTCCTGTGTTATGGTCGGCGGATGCTGGAAAATGTATTTCTGTCCATTCCTGATCTTGGTATCTTTCTTGCCTATCATTTCCCACTTGTAAGAACGTATCCATTCATCGGGCCAGTGTGTTATGTCTTCCTTGGCCCTCTTGGTTATGAAATCCTGATCTCCATGATTGTTGCTCATGATCACCGAAGGATTGTTTGAGAATTCGTTCCACAGGTAATGCAGTGTGCCTGCCTGCCATTTCATACAGGATGAATTGGAAAGATTCCAGCTCTCTACCCTACATCTATTGAAATCTCTTATTATGGAGAACTTTCCGGGATTCCAACCAAACAGGTGATCTATGTTTCTGAAGATGACCACATCCAAATCAAAATACAATATGGTTCCTTGTTTGATGGGCATGTCGGGGGAAAACATATACAGTTTGCTCCACCAACTCTTGATTCCGATGAGGTTTGGAAGATTTATTATGTTGATGTCTGCTCGTATTCCTGTTGGATCTTCGGTCAAACAATGGAAGGTGAAAGGTACGGTCAGGTGTCGATCACACATATTTTTCAATATGTCCACATACTTGCTTTCGTACTTTTTACCCCATTTAACGCAGATTACGTGATTCATATCCTTCTCTCAGATTGTCCATTTGTATTTTTTTCCAATTCTCGCTGTCAAGAGTATACGGATATTCACATTTGATTGATGTTTTGATACTATTGATGTTTAGATTGTCAAGCATGGTGTTGTATATTTCTAAAAAGTTTGTATTTCCGAAAGTTTTATTTAAGTCTATTTGACCCAACTTGATGTACCCCAAAGATAACTTTGGATCTTGCCAATCATAGTTGTTGTCTTCGAGCCATGACTTGAACTTATCCATCTCGTCCTTTTTAAAACTATTTCTGGAATTGGTTATGGTTTGTCCCCATTCGACATCAAATTCTCCGGAATAATATTTCTGATGATTGATAGCAGAGCAAGTGGCCTCATCCATCTTCACTCCTCCCTCGTCTCTAAAAACTTCGTATAGGGTCTTGCCCACTTGTGACCAATGTAGGTATACTCCTCCCAATTCTCTGTCGTATCTGTTTGATTTAAAAAGTTCATAGTCATCTTCGTGTAGATCGTACCTGGGAGCATTTAAAAATGTGGTTATCTGTGAGGGTCTGATCCATTCGGGTTCTATGTGTTTTTTTCTATCTGCCAACACCCAACTTTCTATTTCATGACATATATTATTCAACTGCCTTATGGCATATTTGGTAGGATGATCTGCCTGTTTGTAATAGTTCGAAATATTCCATGCTGTTCCCTGCAGGTCCTCAAAATATCTGTGTAATAAATTGCAGGCATCGTGTTTTAATTTTTTCCCTGGCTTGCCTTGTCCTATGGGCAAGTTGGAAGAATACTGGAAATCGTCAGCAACAAAAGGATGTATTTTTTGATATGGTGGATCAAATTTAAAAGAGTTTATTTGATTGACAACTTCGTTCAGTTCTCTGCACAAATAGTTTAAATCTCGTTGCGAATCTGCAAATCCCAAAAAGCAAAAATTTTTTTCTAGAACACGTTTTTTTTCAAGATTATCTGTGAGTGCATCTAGCCATCGTTTCCCCATGGGGGTGTCGTATACACCGATCTCGTACTTTATATTGTTTAGTTCAACCTCAACTTTTTGTGATAGGAAATTATTTTCTTCCGTAGATGGCACTGTTCGCTCCGTGTTCTGCACACTCTACCTCAACCACGTAACATCTGTTATTAGTCTTTTCTCTGATCAGTTTGTCTGCGAAATTAAAGGCGTGTTCGGCGAACTTCTCCGCACCCACACCATCGAATACTCTAATTTCTGCTAGATCCATTTTTTCCAGTTCTCGGAATTTTTCAAGATGTGGATCATCCTTGTCCAATGCCAGTTTGTGATCGAAATGGTCTTCCAACCAAGCCTTCAAAGGTTTCAGTCCCCCAAAGTCCACTGCCCAATTCTTGTTGTCCAGATCATCACAACCAAACGTGAATTTAAATTGTAAACTGTATCCGTGTAGCAAGTGACAGTGTGAATGGTCTGCGTTGGGTTGACGGAACACTGCTGATAAACCTATGTTGTGTCCGTAAGTTTTTGTTGAATAGTATGGCATAGTATTAATTATACTTCTTATTGTTGTTCATGTCAATATCTAATTGTTCACACAGTTCCTTGATTTGATCGGACAGTTTGTTTGGTAAATTCATTTCCCCATCTATTATTATCTTGAGAAAATGCACCAAAATTCTAAATTCTGGTAAAGAGGATACCTGCTCTGTGTTCAGTCCGTTTTTGCTCATGGCATGGAGGATGTACTCAGTGGTGTCCGTTAGGCACTTGATACTTTTCTTATGTCTTTCTATCATATTATAAGTTTATATGTTATTTAGATTCTGTCAACTGTTTATCTACGAATTTTGTCAATCCCTCGTAGGTTTCCTGAAAAACGTTTTTTTGTTTTTTCCATCCATCCGGCATCTGCCAATCTTTGTGATTGACTATTATCCAACGACAGTTGTCCAATTCAAACAGTTTCTGGAACTGATGTATCCAGTATCTAGGATCCACTGGTCGTTTGATGTATTGATAACCTGTGGTATTTTTATATATGTTGTTCACTTCGTTGTTTGTGCTGTGTAGATCAAAACCTATCATGAATACCACTTTGGGTTTGTAGCTCAATGCCACCACACCCGCGTAAGGTCCTGTGCCCCAATGGAATGGTTCGTCGGGTCTTTCATCACCTTCGACCGGTAAATCAGGCAAAGGTTTCACATTGGGCCACATGGCAAACTGTGGTGCCCAATCTTTCCTTGTGTAAATCGTAGTTTTTTTACCCACTGTGTTGGCCGCTTCCTGACACATATGTTTGTCGCAACACACGAACGTTTCAAAATTATAATCTCTGAATTGTGCGTTACAACCTATGACATCGGAAAATTGTTTTAGTGTGGACAGATCAAATCCTCTCCTAGATTCACCGTTACCTATTATGCTAACAAATTTACTCATCGTTCACCATGTGCCATATTGTTTTGTAATTATCATATGCTTTTTGTAATGTGGGATATTTTTTACGAAGTTCGTATGCTTCAAAACCAAACATTTCCGAATCCTCCTGTAGTTCTCTCAATGCTCGAGCATGATCGTCCTCTTCCACTAATCTTTTTTCACCGTTCTTCATTTGTTCGTAGACAGTGTGTCCCCCATCAGGCGAAACAAATATGGGTCCGGAGTTGCTTTTTCTTTTCTTTCTTTTTTTGGCCATTAATACATCTCTCTATGATCTGCTCCAGGGTGTGCGTGTCTCATACCACCTTTCTTTTTGGCATCACCTTCGTGTCTTGGTATGAAATGAATGTGCGGCCACATGATGGTCTGTCCAGCACAATCCCCAATGTTCATCCCCATATTAAATCCTGCCATTCTTTTTTCCTTGATCCATTCTCTTCCACAGAAGTAGGCCAATTTATAAGATTCTCCAACATATTCTGGTGTGTCTTTTTTTGGTATGAACAATATGTGTCCCTTGACACATGGATATTTGTCTCGAAATACTGCTGTGAATTCATTCTCAAAGAACGGAGTATCGTTGCCAAGCCATGTTGATTCTTCGTACTTTGTTATTGTTTCAAATGGCTTCTTGTAGATAGGTTTTTTCAATGGCATTGGTTTTGATTATTCCTATCTTAATATTACTTGGTTTTGGATCATATCGCAACCGTATTTCTTGCCAGTATTTTGTCGAAGTGACCGATGGATTGTGTTCCAACACATCCAATAAATTTACCAGGGCCTTCCTCACCTTCTCCGCACCACCGTGTTTGCGACAGGTGTCGGATCTGCCCACGTGTACAACTTTTTTACCTATCCGTATTTTATAAACACAGGGCAATCTTATCCACGGAGTCTTTGGATTTTTATTGTGTCGTATCTTGAAACCTTCTATGTTATAGAGATCCTCTATGTTGTACCATTTAATATCTGTCATTTTTGATGCCCAACTGTTTATATACTTTCTGAACTTTACGGGCCTGGAAGTAACAGTCTTCTAGTGCGTTGTGTAAGCCAGTCCTGTTCTCTGTTTCTCTTGGTACCAAAGAAAACAATGTTCTAGAATCTCTGATCTGCCAATATTGCCATGGCACGGGTTGACCCATTTGGGCATATAGATTTTGTAGTATGGCATAATCAAACAACGGACCTTGGCACCAGAACACGTCAACACCAACTGACCATTTGTTAATGGTTTTAATTGCTTCTTGTATGGATATACGATCTTTGTCACCCAATGCTTCTTCCATTATCTTGGGATCTTGCTGTCCCCACCAATCCAATGTTTCCTGCATCACGTGTCTGCCCATGGCAGTCTGTGAATCCACATCCATTCGAAAATACATACCCTGTGATGGTTCCACGGAAAGATAAGGATCAAACTTGACTCCGCCCACAGTCAACACAGTCGCATCGGGATTGGTGCTCAGTGTTTCCAAATCTATCATTGCATGGATGGTCATGTTTCTCAAATACTATTTGGTATGTTCCAAAGGCACAATTTTAATCTTGATTCATTGTCAACAAGAAATTTTATTGCCTTGGTTTTGGAATCATCTATCCTCAAACCAATGAAGTCATCACTGAACCCAACTTTTTCATTGTCAAAATATATAGGTCCGTTTTGAGGCCTCACCGGAATGGTCCAACCTTCTTTTCTCAGATTATCTTCTATTTTTGGATTTACCCAGATGTCCATAATTTACCTTTCCTTAATAGTTAAATTATAGCAGATTTTCTGTGTTTGTCAATTAACCAACACCCAGGAGTGTGTCCAACGGAATGGTAATATCCTCTTTTATTGGAATTTCCTTTAGATCATTTTCTCTGTCCAGATATTTGTAATCAATCTTGATGGGATCAAACTGTTTTAAAAAATCAAAAACAACATCGGTGTTCAATGGACCACAAGTGTATACGTCTAACTGTAACATCGAAGGATCATTTTCATCCCATGTGTGCATGACAATATGGCTTGTTTCGATTATGGCGAAACAGGTCAAACCCCTGTTACCGACCATGTCCACATATCGAGCTTCGGGACCGAATAGTATTTTCATGTTGATGCCCTGTATCAATTCTTTTAAAAATTGTTTGGCTTTGTTTTCGTCTTTTGGAGGATTGTTTACTTCGGCACGAACAATCAAATGCTTATGTACAAGTGTGCTCATTCATTCACCTTTTCTGGTTGGTTGTAAGTTGATTATTTAACTACAAAAACAAAAAAAAGTCAATTATAATTATTCTCTAAATTTAGATATATCTTCCAGTCTTTTCATTTCGATCATGTCGAATTGTTCTCTGGCACTTTGTAAAAGATCTTTTCCGACACACCACATTTCGGCCGATGATTCTGGTGCTCTTTTCTGCATTTCATCTAGATACACTTGAGAATATGCTGTACAAGTTACATCATTATCAAAAGGTTGGTCGATCCAACCCATGGCACAAGTTCCTGCTATGCAAAAATAAACAACTGCAAATAGTGTCTGCACGGATTAGGCCCCCGATGTGGGTTTGATCCAATTTTCAAATTCGTCTTTTGTAAGGCACCAAACTTGACCACTGGTATCAGGATACGTTTGTTTTGCATACTCTGTCACGATTGCCGCTTGTTCCAAACATTCTTTTTCAGCATCGTATAGTTTTTGTTCGTAGATTGTTTGGCAATCTGTGCCCCAACAAATCATGACTACTAGTATCCATTTCATAAAAGTATTTAAGTTCGTGGTCAAATCATAATACGAGCACTTCATAAATACACACATATTATGGATTTTGTAACACTAATAGCAGAAGTAGGATTTCCTATCGCAGGTGCCATAGCGGCGGGTGCCTTTGTGTTTATCACATTAAAATTTATTTTGGCTTCAGTGACCGGATCAGTGAATAGCCTTAAAGCCATTATTGGTGCACTGGACAACCGGGTTCAGACCATGAACAACGATCTGGTCAAGATAGACGCACTGCTGAGTTATGTGTTGAAGATCAGACCAAACGCGGACAGGATAGCCGCCAACGAGGGAAAGAACGATGCTCGCCGAGACTAGTGGAATAGCAGGAATGATCAAGGATTTTGGGTTCCCTATAGTTGCGGCCATGGGACTGGGTTATTTCGTGTACTACATATGGAAGTGGGTGACAGAAGAGATCAAACCCGTGCTGGGTGATGCCTCGAGCACACTGATCAAACTGGTTGATCGTATCCGTATGTTGGACAATGACATGATCAGGCTCAACACCAAACTTTCGATGGTTTTGGAATACAAG
>Ga0255772_10002336_pt1 | contig 18520 bp, 1 predicted proteins | sample 071ome_34_FD_179970 | JGI IMG/M metagenome (GOLD analysis project Ga0255772, IMG submission 179970) | Coastal salt marsh microbial communities from the Groves Creek Marsh, Skidaway Island, Georgia - 071411BT metaG (version 2) | ecosystem: Environmental > Aquatic > Marine > Intertidal zone > Salt...
TTTTGGGGACACTTCTCTTTTTATGGCTAGATCAATTGATCTAAAGTCGTGGGATGTTTTAGAGGACGGTGAGAAACAAACACCACTTCAGGTGTTAACCCCCCGGCCAGGATATTTTGATTCAAGATTGGTCGAGCCCGGCCCTTTTGCGGTTCTAAGACCCGAGGGTGTCGTACTCATTTATAACGCATCAAATGCTAAAGGTTTTAATCGTACCGATTTACCTGATTTCACCTATGCCGCTGGTCAAGCCTTATTCGATGCTAATGAACCTTGGAAGCTGATTGATCGAACAGACCAACACTTTATTGCTCCAGAATCAGAGTTTGAAAAAATCGGAGAGGTCAATCAAGTGGTTTTTGTTGAAGGCCTTGTTTATTTTAAGGGAACTTTCTTTCTCTATTATGGTACTGCCGATTCAAAAATAGGTGTAGCAGTATCGAAGTAGGGAAATTAATAACCTGAACAAGCCTTAAGTATTGAACTTCAGGCTTTTTATTATCTATCTATAGGAATTTTACATTTACCCAATATTCCTATTGTTAATAACTACCGTTTTGATCCCTTTTTAAGACTTTTTTGGGGTCATTTATGCTTTTCGGCTTATTAAGAATCTAGTCGTTCCTTATATTCTGTTAAATCGCTGTATCCCTTGATTTTACCGACTAAATAAAGATTTATTCATCTAATTCTCAATTAATTATAGTAGTGGAAATACACTATTTTCCCTATAAATTGTTAATTATTCCTTAAAAAGACTATTTCGATGAGTTAATTTAAATGTCCTTAAATCCGTTTTCATATGAAGTCTTTTAGATTACTTTTTACGACTTTATTTTTTGGTGCAACAGCACTAGTTTTTTCTCAAAACAATCCTCCGGTAATTACCCAAAACATTTCTATTACCGTTGACGAGAATGGCACTGCCCCTGCAATTGACCTTTCTCAATTTGTAACTGATGCTGATAGTGATCCTTTAGAGTTCAGTATCGTTCAATATGGGGCCTCTCAAACAAATAAGGAAGGTTCACTTGTTGGGTCATCTTTTACCTATTCTCACAATGGCGGTGAATCAGCAACAGATGTGATTACATTTTCCGTTAAAGATAAGGATGGTGATACAGTGCTTAGCACGGTTACTGGATCTATAAGTGTTGAGATTAATCCTATAAATGATGTTCCGAGATTAACAGCACAGAATATTCCTGTAGATGAGGGTGGAGTGTTTGAAGGAACATTGGCTGGCTTTGACGCTGAGTCTGCCGCCTTGGCTTACACAGTTCAATCGCAACCATCTAAGGGTCGTGTGGATTTTGAAAACGGAAAATTCACCTACACGCATGATGGTTCAGAGGGTGATTCAGACCGTTTTACAATAAAAGTTTATGAAGTTACTAATCCTAATTCTTCTAGTACTACCGATTTTGATGTAGCTATTACTGCTGTTAATGATGCCCCAACTGCTGAGCAAATTGAGGCAACAGTTTTAGAGGGTGGTTCGAAGCCATTTAGTTTTAGTTTTTCTAATAATCAGGACTCTACAATGATGGATGGGTACTATTATTACGATAGTGACAGTCAAGAATCGGATTTAAAATTTAGGATAACACAAAACCCTTCGAATGGAACAGCAACCGTTTCAGGTGCAACGATTACATATGCGCATAATGGATCTGAAACAACCACAGACTCTTTTCAGTATGAAGTGTCAGATGGTTCGCTTAGTTCAAAATATACGGTAGCGATATCAGTTAGTCCGGTTAATGATTCTCCGATTGGTACTGATGACATCTACTTTATCGCTTCTAACGAAACAGAGATTTCAGTTAATGCCGAGGTTGGAGTTTTACAGAATGATAGTGATTCTGAAAACCAAGACTTAACCGCAATGATTGCTACGAACCCTTCGAGCGGAGTTGTTTCTTTGCAGACAGATGGGTCATTTATATATACAGCTAACAACGCCGGAATCACAACGGATAGTTTTACTTATACGGTATCTGACGATAGTGGTGCAAATAGCGAATCAGTAACAGTTACTATCGAAGCAGCATCTGTTCGTCCTGCACCTGAGGCCTACAGCCTAGATGAAGGAGGGGTTTTAGAGGTCTCTTTAGAGTCCGGTATATTATCTAATGATATTGATTCCAACAATCTTGATTTTTCGGCAGCGATAGTTAGTCAACCAGAACATGGTGTACTTTCTTTGAATGATGATGGTTCCTTTATTTACACTCACGATGGTTCGGAGAATTTAATTGATCGTTTCACTTACAATCTAACTAATGCGAATGGTGATGAGAGTAAAGCGACGTTTGTTAAATTATCAATCAATAATATAAATGATGCTCCAACTGCAGGGACAACTAGTGTTTCTCTTTTAGAAAACGGATCATTAACTTTTGTGCCTAACTACAGTGATAGTGACAATGTTCTATCAGAAGTAGTTTTTGCATTACAAGAGTCTGATCAAAGTACCAATGCAGGTAGCTTTCAAATTACCCAAGATGGAATTATTTCTTATACACACAATGGTTCTGAAGTTTTTACCGACACCTTTAGTTATACGGTGTCCGATGGCGAATTCACTACAGAACCAGCATTAGTAAAAGTGACTATTCTACCTGTAAACGACGCACCTATTATTGATAGCGAATCTTTAACTATTTCCTTAGATGAGGGATCTTCAGTGTCTCAAACGGTAACGGTATTAGACTCAGAAAGTGATGACACTCGACTAGTAAAGGTGCAAGGGGCAGCCGCTAGCCATGGTAGTGTTGAGCTTTCAGGTAATACCATAACTTATACACATTTTGGAACTCCAGATTTTACAGACACCTTTAGTTTACAAGCATTTGATGGTGTGTCTTATGGTGAAATAAAAGAATTTACAGTTACAGTAAACTCTGTAAACGATGCTCCTGAGCTCGTTGAGGGTGCAACAACCACCTATAATGTTGATGAGGAAGGTTCGGTAGTTGTCCCGATTTCAACTTTGTTCTTCGATGAGGAAGGTGATTCGATATCCTACACGATAAGCACTGAACCTACTAATGGGTCAGTTACGCTAGTAGATGGTGTATACACCTATATTCACGATGGTTCTGAGACACTGTCAGATGAATTTGAAATCACCGCCACCGATGGTGCAGAAAATTCAAATACTGAACAAATCATTAAGCTATCTATCAATGCGGTAAATGATGCTCCTGTATTTGACTTGACGACAGTCAGTAATTTATCTGTAGATCAATATGATGAACTATTAATCACACCAGAAGTAGATGATGACGATAATGCTAATGTAACCTTAACAGCTACCAAATTGTCCGGAAACGGTAGTTTAATCGACAATGGAGATGGAAGCTTTACCGTAATTGATGAAAATACAGGAGATGCTTCAGAAGAATCTTTTAGCATTCTTTTTACCGCTTCAGATGATGAATTTACTATTGAAGAAACTGTAGCTATTTCCGTAATCGATATTGATGAAACCAAGCCAAGTGTTATTTTAAGAGCTAATCAAACCTCGGTTACTGAAGGAGATCAGATTACGGTATTAGCTTCGTTAATTAAGAATGACTTTTATTCTCGAAAAAGAGATTTACCTCAAGAATATGCCGAATTCTTTACCTATATCGGCCAATTTAATGGACATAAATACTATAAATATGATGGTGATTCTCAGCAGAAATTAAATAATAATTATCGTTATGAAAATATGCGATACTCTTCTGCAGAGAATCTAGCTAAGCTAGTAGGGGGGTATCCACTCGTTATTGAATCTGCAGAGGAAGCAGAGGAGTTAAGAACACTAATTAATTCTAATTACAACGTATGGTTAGGTTATACTTACGATGGTGCGGCGAGTTCCTATAAGTGGATCAATGGTAGTACTTCTGCAGCTGGAGTAAACTGGTCAAGCACCTCAGTCGATGGCTACCCTAGAAGCCCAGAGGATAACCAAGTTGTTTATTTCAATACTTCGTCAAAGAATTTTGAAAATGCAAGCATAAATAATAATCGCCAGGTTATTGTTGAGTTTGATCAATTGTGGATTCCTGAATCTGATATTTCTTTTATCATAAATACAAGTGGTTCAGCATTATTAGGTGCTGAAGCAGACTACACAGGCATTGAAGACGGTCAGGAAATAACAATTACAGCTGGTTCTACCCAAGAACAATCGATAGTTATAAATACACGTGATGACGAAGATGATGAATCTCAAGAAAGTCTCACGCTAACCGTTCCTTCTGTTGAACCTACTGAGTCTTTTTACATCAGAAGAAGTCAAAGTAATCTTTCTTTCAATATTGACGATAATGACGCTACGGGTATCACTTTCTTAGTTAATGGAGTCGAGGGTAATGAATTTACAGTTAATGAGGGAGACGGAGATTTAGTAATCAGTATGAATTTGAATAACCCAAAAGCCTATGAAACTTCGGTTCAGTTTACTTTAAGTGACGATGACGATTCACCAGTAATAGGAGAAGATTTCGATTCGAAAAATACAGGGTATGTTGATTACTTGTTACAAGATTTAGAACAGGTTCGTGGTTTAACACAGGTCTCTGATAAGATTTACTATATCGGACGTGATCGTCAAATTTTTGTCTATGACACCTCTACACAAACAGCCACGGCTCTAAATGCCAGTAATGATTATGGTAATGCTGAAACCACTAACTCATATACTTTTAGTTATGATAATGTCAGATTCCAATATTTAAGGGATTTAACTTCAGATAGTAACGGTAATATCTACGTTTTAGACGATTGGTATATTAGAAAAATCGATACAGACACTGAAAGAGTGGGATATGTAGTTGGTAGCGGAACTTGGAGCAATACCCCATCAGACGGTACAGGTGCTGAAGCTCAATTTGGTGATCCAAGACAAATCGCTGTAAACTCAGATGGTTCCAAAATGTATCTATTCGACCGTCAGAGATTACGTGAAATAACCTACAATAATGCAGGAGATGCAGTTCTTACTACTGTAGCGGGTAATGGTGACTGGGGCCAGCAAGATGGTTCTGGCCAATCAGCTCGATTTGGAAATGTCGAGGATATGGAGGTTGCTGCCAATGGAGATGTCTATTTAGCAGATGATGGTTCGCTCAGGAAATATTCAAATGGCTCGATTATTACCGTTAAAAGAATTTATGAGCAAATAGGAGGTTTGGATATTGATGCGAATGGAGATATTTATTTTTCAACACGATGGTCAAATCAGCTATATAAGTATGAGGTAGAAAATGATAGACTTATCCTCTTAATTGATTCTAGAGATAATTCTGGTATCGTTAATGGTCCGCTTAATGAAGCGAAAATCAGTAGTCCTGAGGATGTACTTTTTACTTCTGCAGGTGAATTACTGTTTACAGAGCCTAACAGCCAACAAATTAGAAAAATCGACTTCATTAATAAAGTTCGAATTAAGTCTGGTGAGACTAAAGGCACATATACGCTAACCATTAAAGACGATAATCTATATGAATCTGATGAGGTATTAACCCTGACCCCTACATCTCCTTCTGGAATTGATCTGACAGGAGTTAACCCTATTCAAATTATTATTCAATCAGATGATTCTTTGCCAGAAGTTCAAGTTGTAGCTTCTAAAGAGGTTGTTAGTGAGTCTGAAGAGTCAGTCACATTCACCGTTCAGCTGGGTAACGCTTCTGAGGCAAGTTCTAAATCGGACATAGACGCAAGTGTTGCTGGTCAATATACTTTTATTGGAGATTTTAATGGTAGTAAGTATTACATGTCTAATAACTATTATAGTTGGGAACAAGCGAAAACTGAAGCTGAATCGCTAGGAGGAAGTCTTGCTGTAATTAATAGTTTAGAAGAGAACGAATTCATCCGTTCGAATAGTGGAAATAATTCTAAATGGATTGGTTATTCGGATCGTGATCAAGAAGGGAGTTTTGAATGGGCAAATGGAAGCTCATCAGATTTCACCAATTGGGCTAGTGGAGAACCGAATAACGCAGGTGATGAAGATTATGCTGAATTCATGAGTAATGGTAAGTGGAATGATCTGCCGAGATGGAACAACTTGCCTTATATCGTGGAGTTTAGCGGAGTCAAATCATCAGTTGATACACAGGTAACTCTAGCAATTGATGCGATTGATAATTCAGCGATCCAAGGGGCTGAAGGTGATTATGTTCCTGCAGAAAACTTGGTTTTAACTATTCCAGCTGGGAAAAATAAGGCTTCAGTAAGTTTTACAATTAATGATGATTTAGCTTCAGAGCCTGCAGAGTATATTCAAGTGTCAATTGTAGATACTGAAGAGACTCCACTGGTTAATGGAATCAAAAGTGTTACTAATGGAGTGGCAAGAGTAGAAATTCTGGATAATGAACCAGCAAGTGTTACACTGTCTACTTCTGCCGGTGAACTTTCTGAAAATGGTGAGAGTATCACAGTTACGGCAACGACTGAATTTGCAAAACAAACAGAAACTGCTGTTGTTCTTGAAGTAAATCAGTCGGGCACAGATACTGCTATCGAGAATAGAGACTTCTTAATACCTGAATTAGATCGAATTACTACAATTGCTGGTAGTTCAAGAGGCTATTCAGAGGGTAGTAAAGAGCTTGCGCGATTCAATAGTAATCAAAAGATGGCACGTCTTGGTAATCAAGGCTTCTTAATCGCTGACCCTGGCAATAACGTAGTTCGATTATTAAAGGATAACGGAGAAGTAAGTACCTATATCGGTAATGGTAATTATCGTCATAATGAGAATTATGACGGTGTGGATAGAACTGAAGTCGCACTGAGTGGACCACATGATGTTGCGATTAATCGCTCTGGAGAGATATTTATTTTAGAATCGAATCAGAATGCTATTTCTAAAATTGGAACCGACGGTAAGTACAAGCTAATTGCGAATTCGAATGGTAATTGGGGAAGTGACGATAATGACAATGCACTTCAAGCTAGTTTCAATAATCCGAGAGCTATTGCATTTGATTCTCAAGAAAATTTATATGTTGCCGATGGAGAGAATAGAATTAGAAAAATAACTTTTTCAGGAAATTCTGCTTCGGTTACCACCTATGCGGGTACCGGACAATGGGGGGGGCAAAATGGTGATCGTTTAGAAGCTCAGTTCCAGAATCCAATGGATCTCATTATTGATGAAGATGATAACATCTACGTTGCCGAGCATAATCGAATTCGTAAGATCAATGCTCAAGGTCAAGTAAGTACTTTTGCTGGGGAATGGTGGGGAGATAACGATGGTAGTTTGCAAACTGCTCGTTTCAGAAACCCATCTGCACTTGCTTTTGATTCTAATGGTAACATTCTGGTCACAGATGATGACTCGAGTTCTTTAAGAATCATTTACATGACGGGAGACAAAGAAGGTCAAGTCGAAACACTTATTGGTAATAAGGGTTCTGGATTTGCTGATGGAGTCTTCAGCTCTGCAAAGCTAAATCGACCTAGAGGGGTTATTGCAACAGCTTCTAAAATTTTAGTTTCTGATTCTGATAATAACAGAATTCGTCAGATTAGTTTAGAACCAACGATTATAATCCCGGCGGGAGAAACAAGTGGCAGTATAACTCTAAGTCCTATCGATGATTATCGCTTTGAGAATGATGAGTCACTTAGTCTTTCGGTTGCTTCAACTTCTAATGTGAATGAAGAGGATTCTTCGCTAGATGATTTGGCAATTACGCTGATCAGTGATGATGCTGCCCCAATGGCACGCTTAATGGCTAACACCACATCGATTTCTGAATCCTCCGGTAGTGCAGAGTTTAGTGTTCGACTTTCAGATGCGTACTCTTCAGTTAAGCCAGACATGGAGCCTTCTAAAAAGGCTAACTACTATTTCCTTGGAGAATTTGAAGGGTCGTATTACTATTCTTCTAAGCAAAATGGATGGACTAGCTATCCGGATGCAAAACGAATTGCAGAGAGCCTAGGAGGTACACTAGCCATTATTAGTTCTCAAAAAGAAAATGATTTTATTACTGAGAAAATTTTTGAGAAGGATCCAGAGTGGGACCGTAATAATAACCGCTGGTTAGCTCACTGGATTGGTTACGCCTATGATGAATCTGGTGATGGAGGTTGGAAATGGAATAATGGTCAAGAATTTGATTATTCTAATTGGCAAGGCGATGGGTATTTAAATACTCCAGAAAATAGACCCTATACAACATTGCATGAAAATGGTCAATGGGATAATCGTAATAAGAATGATCACCAGAGATATGTAATTGAGTTCTCTGGCGCTTCAACTGACGTTGATACTACAGTAGCATTATCTCTTGCACTAGCAGATGGAGCGAGTAAGGATGACTATACGACAACGGCTTCAGAAACAATAACTGTTCCTGCAGGCTCATATAAGTCTACTTTCACTGTGACTGCGGTTGATGACGAATTAGATGAAGCTCTGGAATCATTAACATTATCTATAAGTGCGATTGAGAATTCAGGAGTAACGATAGATGAGGATAATGGATCAGTTAGCTTAGGAATTAATGATAATGATATCACCACAGCTACGATTGGTTCAACTGCTTCTGAGTCTATTTCAGAAGCTGGAGGAGCTTATGCTATTACTGCTGAATTAGCCAATCCAAAACCATATGCGGTATCAATTGACTTAGCTTTCGACAGCGAGACTACTGGTTCAGCAACTTTTGGATTAGATTTCAATTCACCATCATTAAATAAAACTTCAACTATCGCGGGTACTGGAAGCTATGGATTTGTTGATGGAGACGCATCTATTGCTCAATTTGAGAGTGACATCCGAGCTATGGTTGCTGATAAGGATGGTAATCTATACATCGCCGACTCAAATAGAAGCGTTATTAGAAAATATGATAAGGCTCAAAATAGTGTTAGCACCTTTGTTGGTAATCCAAATGGGGGTGGTGATGTCAATGAAGGAGACCGCTCTGAAGTACGAGTAGGATATGTAAGAGGTATGGCTTCGGATACGATCAATGAAAGAATTTACTTCTTTGATGATTGGACAAGATTGGTCAGAAGCGTAGACCTGAATTCAGGACAAGTAAGCTTTGTAGCTGGAGACGGTTCTTGGAATGGCGGTGTAGACGGTTCTGGGATGGAAGCTTCTTTCCAAAACATAAGTGCGATGACTGCGGATTCTAATGGTGATGTATACTTTATCGATGGAACACAGTTAAGAAAAATTGACATTACCGAGGGTGCTGATGCCGTTGTTACAACACTTGCCGGCCAATTTAATAATGGAGGTGAAGAAGATGGTTTTGGTGATCAAGCCCGAATTTCTTGGGGAGATCAACGAGGAATGGCTATTGATTTAGAGGGTAATGTTGTTTTCACAGATGGTGGAAGAAATCGAGTGCGAAAATACAATGTTACTACTGGCGAGGTCACTACGATTGCGGGTCAATGGTGGGATTATGCTGATGGTGTTGGTACTAATGCGCGATTTAAGAACCCTACAGGTCTTGCTATTACTTCTAATGGAGATATTTATGTATCTGATTCAGAGGATAAACGTATTCGTAAGATTGTTCAGCAAGAAAACGGTAGTTATTTAGTTTCTACGATCGCTGGAACTGGTAAAAACGGCTATCAAGACGGAGTTGCATCTTCTTCAGAATTTGGCAACCCGCTACACTTAGCTGCTTTCGGTAAACAACTTGCTTTATTCGATCAAGGTAATGCGGTTATTCGTCAGATTCAGTTAACTCCGACCATTAAAATTCCTGCTGGCCAAACCACAGGTAGTTTTGAGGTTACTGCTATCAATGATGTTGTCTACGAGACCGATGAACAAATCATCGTTTCTGCTTCAGTTGCTTCTGGAGCAACCTTAACAGGTGATTCAACATTCAGTACCACGCTAGTTTCTGATGATAATATCCCGATTGTGGCTCTACAGGCAGACAACTCGATTTTAAAAGAAAATGGAGGTTCACTCGAGGTCAAGGTATCACTACTTGATGAGGAAGGATCAGAAGTCATTTGGGAGAAAAATGACCTTTCTGATGAGGTTAAGAATTCATTTAATTTCTTAGGTGAGTTTGAAGGGCATAAATATTATCAATCATTCAACCGTGTCGATTTTAACACAGCAAATTCGATTGCTCAATCTTTGGGAGCTCAATTGCTGATTATTAATTCTCAGGCTGAAAATGATTTCATTGGCCGCACGATTAGAGAAGGGGTTTGGATTGCTGTGACTTGGTCACAAGAACAGGGATCGTGGGTTCCATTATACGGAGAATCAGATTTCTTCAACTTTGAAAACCCTGGTCAAACAGGAGATTCAAGCCAGTTTGCTGCGACCTATGGTAATACCTGGTATAATCATAATAGCGGTGATAATTTCACCTACGTTCTTGAGTTTGGTCCGACTAAATCTTCTGGCCTAGATACTGTGATTACTCTTGCAATCGCGGGTACCGCTTCAGCGGATGCTCAGAGTGAGACAGAGCCTGCTGATTTTAGAATTTCAACTACCGAGGTTACTATACCTGCAGGAGAAAGTTCTGCAATTTTCACTGTAAATGCAGAAGATGATGGATTAGATGAAGCTATCGAAACTGTGGAGGTGTCGATTCAAGAGATTGCAACCTACGCTGAGCAGACGGTAGCTACAATTTCTCAATTTCAAAATAGTTTTATCATTGAAATTGATGATGATGAGGCTCCAGAGGTAAGTTTATCAATTAGTTCAAATAGTCTTGCTGAGAATAACGGCTCTACGACAATTACCGCTACATTATCAAATGAAAAGGTATCAGACACAGAGGTGATATTTGAATTCGCTGGAGAAGCAACCTTCCTTGACGATTATCGTAGTTCTGATTTAGGAAAGGTTGAAACCGTTGCTGGTGTGTTAAAAGGTGCAGGTTTTGTTAATGGCCCTTCAGAGATTGCCAGGTTCAGTTCTATTTGGGGAATGGCTCCATACAAGGATGGGTCATACCTTCTTGCAGATAAAGACAACAATACAATTCGACGCTTAAATGCTGATGGTAGTGTTGAGAATTTTATTGGTAATGGAAACCCTTGGGGCAATGAAACTGGTTCAAGTACGTCGGTATCGATTAATAGTCCTACATACGTAAGTGTTGACGATAATTACAATGTTTACTTCGGTTCTCAAAGTAATCGAATTTACAAGTATGATGTCACTACAGATCGTGTAAGCATTATTGCTGGTGGTGATTGGGGTTATGCCGATGGTACAGGTCAAGCGGCTCGATTTAGAAATCCGTTTGATGTAGAGGTGAATAGTGATGGTAGTATCATCTATGTATTAGATTATGACAACCGCAACATTAGAAAACTAACTCTAAATGAGGAGGGAGCATACGAAGTAACTTCACTTATGCCTCGAAACGATCAGAATCAGCAAATTATTACGGGGCCACTTGAAAGTTCACAATTAGGAAGACCCTATGAGATGGAGGTAGATTGGGAAGAGAACCTAATTTATGTTCTTGGTACAATGGATTGGGGTTTTTCTGCCTTAAGTATTGTTGACTTGAATCAAAACGAACTTCGATCAACTATTATTACAAATAATCAAGGTAATTATCGTTATTGGGGCTTTGATTTAGATGAAACAGACAAGAGTCTGTATTTAACTGATACTCAAGAACGATCAATTGTCAAAATGAATTATGGTTTACCACAGAATTCACGTTATTCAGATGTGGAAACCGATTGGATATTCCAGACTCATAATAACGATAACATCTTTAAATTCTACCAACTACTTGATGATCCTAATACGATTGAAGCAGTTGTTGAATATAATTTCTCAGGAGGAAGTGTAATTTGGGAAGGTGGTTACCAGACGGGAACTTCTTATGGAGTACAAAGCAATAATACTGTGTTGGCTGATACTTACAATTACTTCCAACATTTTGAGCCTGGGGTATACAAGATTCAAGTAAATACCACGAATCTTACCTACAGCGTAACACAAACTTCAGATATACCAACAAGAGGATATACAATTTCTAAGGTTGCTGGTGGAGAACGAGGTTATGTTGATGGTTCAGCTGATGATGCCAAATTTGAGGTGCCATCATCAATACTAATTGATGGTAGTAGTGCAATTGTTTATGATGACAATAACGAACTAGTTCGTAAGGTTAGAATTAAGCCTGCGCTTATTGTAGAAGGTCGTTCTAAGACTGCTTCCATTGATCTTGCCGCTCATAAAGATCAGTATTTCGAGGGTGAGGAGGTGATTGACCTGTCGGTTGCACAAATCACTAATGGGTTTACATCTACTACAAGCTTTGATCCGATTACAATTACCGATGCGACTTTCTTAACCCGTGTAACGAATGCACCATTCGAAGGCGTGCAAGACGGTAAAGTGTCCTGGGGTGATTATGACCGTGATGGTGATATGGACCTATTACTTATGGGTTCAGGAACTGACGGTACGATTACTAACATCTACAGAAATATTGATGGAGAATTCGTAAATACGAATCAGAAATTTACCAAATATTTGGGAGGAGATGCTGAATTTGTAGACGTAGATCAAGATGGTTGGTTAGATGTTGCACTTAGTGGTAATTCGCCTCAAGGACGTATCTCTGAACTCTATATCAATAGAGGGGCTGATAGTCCTACAGCTCCATTCTTCCAGTTAAGTACTAACTATGTGGTTGAGGGGCTTTCTCAATCTGATATGGAATGGGGAGATCTTGATAATGATGGCGACCCTGATTTAATTATCTCAGGTATTAATGATGACAATCAGTATCGTTCGATTTACTACACGAACCTTGGAAACTATACTTTCCTTAAAGAAGAATTATTTAACCGCCAAGGTAGAATACAAGCTGAGATCGATATGTTTGACTCAGACAATGATGGTGACCTTGATGTGGGTATCGCTGGAGTTGGTGAAGGAGATAACTTCGGATATGAGTTTATAACCAATAGTTATTACGGAGCAACTCAAAACTTTGATGCCAACTATAACTTCAATAACTACCAATGGTTAAGAGAAGGTAAGACGATGTTCCTTGATCTAGACGTAGATAGCCGAATGGACTATTTTGCGATGGGTCTTGATGACAACCGTAATACTCAACAACGTTCGAATCTTGGGGTTTCACTAAATCCATTGAGTAATCCAGACTTCGCGTTTGCAGATTACAATAATGACGGATTGAACGATGTTGTAATTACAGGTGAAGATGAACAAGGTAACCCAGTAACCAAGCTTTATGTAACTCTTGGAGGCGTTGAGTTCGGATACCGTTTATATGAAACTGATATTGAACTCGTAGCTCTTAGAGAAAGTACCGTAGATTGGATTGATTATGACCTTGATGGTGACCTTGATCTATTCATGACAGGTATTGATGATACTGGAGTGCCTGTAAGCGTACTTTACGAGGCAAATAACGTTGCAAACCTCAATGAGGCTCCTGCAAAAGTTACCAATGTTACTGCGGTTCATGCGGGTAATGGATTAGTTCAGTTTGATTGGGATAAACCAACTGATAATGCTAACGCTGAATTTAGATATGCATTACGCGTTGGTACTTCTTCTGGTGCATCTGATGTGCTCTACGTAAATGCTACAGAAACAGGAACACGACTCATCGATGAGCCTGCACTTTCCACTTTGAATAGTCGAGATTTAATCCTGAATCCAGGAACTTATTACGCTTCGGTTCAAGCAATTGACGCTGGTAATCGTGGTGGAGCATTCTCTGATGAGATTCAATTTACTGTTGATTACACTTGGAAACGACTGAATCTTGGAGGTATCATCGATCGATCACTACGTCCAGAATCAGGTTCACAAATCGAGTTCGTTGATTACGATGGTGACGGAGATATGGATTTAATTGGTTCTAATGTTAGAACTGATTATACCTACGGAGGCGCCATTAATATTTTCGGATTTGAGAATGAGGTGTTTGTTCCAAAACAACAAGTTGGAGGTGGTTCATCCACATTTGGATTAGGTGACTTGAACAAGAATGGTTTTGTGGATATGGTTTATGCACAGGAAGAACAGGATGGTTCAAGAATTCACCCGATGTTCAATATGCAGCCTATTATTCAAGAAGGAATAGCCAACGGAGAAGATGTTAGTTTTATGGATCCTTTCTTCAATGGATACAACTTCCAAAACGACAACCTTATTCCAAGTCTTTATGATGCCAAGGTGGCTATCAAAGACCTAGATAATGATGGTATGCCTGAAGTTATCTTAGCTGGGGCTAGTTCTCAAATTGAGTCTGAGGCTACCGCTGCCGTTTACTTACTCAGAATGAATCTGAATGAAGGTGAAACCGAACTTCAATTTGACAACTTCTATTTTACTTATGAGAAGCTGATTGAGAATAACGCTAAACTTGAAGGGTTAAGTTTCTTATCGTTTGATCTTGGTGATGTTGATGGTGACTCAGATTATGATCTTCTATTTACAGGTTTTGGATTCGATGGTTATGAGACGATCTTATTCGAAAATACAGGTGACCTTGAAGGAGATCTATTTGTTGAAACCGATAATAACTTCATCGCGGTTCGTGAAGGTTCGGCTTCTTTTGTAGATGTTGACGGTGATGGATTACTTGATGTTGTGTTCACAGGTCAATCTGGAGAAGGTGATGCATTTAGGGTTTATAAAAACACTGGAAACATTCAAAACTTCACCGCCTTAGAGGTTGGATTACCAGCGATTCGCAAGTCGAATATCGACTTTGGAGATTTCAACGAAGATGGTTACTATGATATTCTTTACTCAGGAACGATTCAGGGTGAAGGACGTACCACTCGATTAGCTGAATTCAATCCGACGACTGGCCAATTCGAAGATTCTGAATTCGATGTGTCAAGATACCTGGATGCGAATGTAGGCTTTGGGGACTTTGATGGTGATGGAGATCTTGACTTCGTTTTAAGTGGAGAAGATGCGAATAATGACTCGGGCCAGATTCAACAAATCGCAGATATCTTTATTAACGTAAGAGATCTAGCGACTGCCCAGAATTCAAGAATTAGCCTTGCGAAAGAGGGTAATAATTCAGGATTAGGTGCACCTACCATTTCTACCGCTAGAAGAAAGCGTATTGCTCAAAACAGTTATGAAGTGACTGTAGAATGGGGCGGAGCCAAAAATAAAAATGGCAACCCTGACTCTGCACTTACCTATGAATTGAAAGTGGGTACTTCTAAAAATGGTACCGAGGTTCTTTCAACAGTAGCTAATGCAGACGGTGTAAGAGCGGTTGCCACTACCGGTAATGCAGAAAGTAACACCAGTTGGAAACTCAACTTACCAGAGGGCACCTACTTTGCCCAGGTTCAGGCAGTTGATGCGAGTTACCAAGGTTCTGAGTTTAGTGAAATCTTTGAATTTGCAGTGGTCAATTCGTTCAAGCTCGGAGATGCTAATGGTGATGATGTGGTGAACGTTCTTGACCTTACTACCAATATTGAATACATCATGACAGGTGTAGAGCCTACGGCTTTTGTTCCTGAAGTAGCTGATGTCAACTTAGACGGAGCCATCAACGTGACCGATATTTCTGGTATTGTAGAAATCATTCTGAACCCAGAGACTTCGACTTCGAGAATTGCACTTTCTAAAGCAGTAGACAAGTCTGACTATTTCAGTAATAAGGAGGTTGGAGATGCTAAGTTGGCGCTTCAGAACGGTGCGGTTAAACTTCGCTCTGACCGTGAAGTAGTTGCTTTACAGTTCTCAGTCAACAAGGATGCTGCTATTCGTCTGAATGATCGCTTGTCGAGCAACTTTAATGTAGTAAACTTTGAACGCGATAACCGTATCCACTATCTAGTATACTCATTGAATAATCAAGATATTCTTGGGGTAACTGATCAGCTGTTTACCGTATCTGGAAATACGAAGTTAGATGTGTCTGACCTTGCCGCTAATGCTGCAGGTGTAGGTACCCTTTCGATCGAATTCTTAGATGAATCGTACTTAGATCAGTATAATAATGGAGCGGTATTCTATCCGAACCCGGCGCGTGAAGTAGCGAGCTTATATGTCGGACTAGAAGATGCAACTCGTGTTCAAGTTGAATTATTCAACATGCAAGGAACACCGGTTCTTCAATACGCTACCGAGAAAAACGTAGATCAAATCAATCTTAATGTAAGTAACCTTTCTAGTGGCCTTTATGCGGCACGGATTCAGATCACCACTGAAGACGGACGCACCGTTACTCGATCACTTAAACTAGTGATTCAGTAATTCACGAACTAGAAAAACCTACTTACCATGAAACGACTGATTTACATATTCATACTACTGCTGTCTTTCAGCCAGGCTCACTCCCAAGTGAGCCTCGGCTTCGGCAGTACAGAAGCTGCAACTGAAACCGAGATTACTGTTGATCTCTTGATGGATAATTCTGAGGTAGTAAAGGCGATTCAATTAGATTTCTATTTTGATCCTAATCTGATTACCTACCTGGGTAACCCTACGGTGGTAGGAACTCGTATTGAAGATGGTTTTACTGTTGCTGTTAATGAAATAGGTGAGGGCAGATACAGAGCTCTTATTTATTCACCATCCAATGGTGAAATCGCTCCTGGCTCAGGAAGTATCATGAAACTTAGTTTCGAAACAGGGTTGCAGTATGGTACTTTCCCTATTTTCCTAGATAATAGCCAGAACGGGAACACTTATACCAATGTGGTGGTATCTGGAGTGGGTTCGACGGCTATTAACGATCTTACTATTACTGAGGGCTCGATTACCGTTCTATCAGGTGACTTTGGTTGGAACACCACAGACCAGAATTTCGGTAGCGTTGTAAAAGACCAGGCTCAAAGCTTCAATTTTGAGTTGTATAATAATGGTAATGCTGATTTAGTTGTTGATTTTGTCTCTGAGAATCTTGGGGTTTTTCAGGCTGATTTTACTTCTTTTCCACTTACCCTTTCTGCTGGTTCAAGTTCAAATCTAGCCATCAGTTTTCCTGCCGATACACCAGGTAGCTTTGAAGGTACTTTCGTATTGCAATCAGATGATCCGAAACGTACAGATCCAACAACTTTTTCAGTAAATGCATATGTATTCTCTGATAACGTGGCAGGTTTATCCTCGGTTGAAGTAGCCAGTGGTTCGACGGTGGAGGCTCGAATTAGTTTCGAAGCTGAGGAGCCTATTATTAGTTTTCAGTTTGATATTCCTTATGATTCAGAGGTGTTTACCATTGATCCAGAGTCAGTTGAATTATTAGTTACGGGAACCGATCATATTATCACCGCTTCGGTTTTCGAAGAAGAGGGTTTTGCACGTATTCTATCTTATTCTCCAACAAATGCAACGATACCAACCACTCAGGGAGATTGGGTTTCGTTTGATTTAGTTGCTGATGATAACGCGCGTCCTGGAGAATATCCGTTAGAATTTGACGATGCTATTGCTAACGATCCCAATCTCGTGAATGTGGTTTCTGGAACGATTTCGGGGTCACTTAAAATCTTAAACGGATTGGTAGATTTGAACATAGTTGAAGATCAACAACCACTTTCTAATGGGTATGCGAATACTCGTAATCTTATCATCAGAAACGAGGGTAATGCTCCTGCAACACTCGCACAGCTGAATACGTCATCAGAGGTTGAGGTAATTAACTATGTCGTAGATCAAACGATTGATGTTGGTGAGGTTATTGAAGTTGAACTAGCTATAACCCCTAATGTTTATCCTACGTACGATCTTGAGATTTCTATTGGTCACGATGGATATAATGGTATTACTAATTATACTTCAGAGATTCCGACCTATTACCCCAATTTTATTTCAACACGGGATGCTCAGGTAGCTCCTAATAGTACCGAAAGTATCACCTTTAGTTTATTTAACAGTTCTGCGGTTAAAGCCGTACAATTTGATTTTAAAGTTCCAACGGGTCTGAGTATTGATTTAGCACAGGCAGTTAATTTATATCAAAACGGATACGTTTTAAGCTACAATGTCCTAAATCAAGATGAACAGATTTATAGAGCATTATATTTTAATCCAACGGGAGGCTTAATTGCCCCGGGAACTCATGAGTTATTCACTGCACCATTAACTGCAGGAGATATCGCGGTGAGTATTTACCCAATGGCGGTTACTGAAATGATCCTCTCTGGAGAGACCAATGAGAATATAGCGTCTATTGCTCTTTATGAAAGTCGAATTTTAGTCGCTAAGCGTCCTACTTCTGAGGAATTAAGTGAAACCATTAATGAGGATGAAATTTTAACTCTTACTCCCGGAAGTGATCCAGATAATCTACCCATTTCCTATAAGATTATTGATCAACCTTCTAATGGAATCGCAGCTGGTGGAGATACCTTAACCTATACTCCATCGGCCGATTATAATGGATCAGATTCATTCACTTATGTTGTCTCTAATGGTATAAGAGAAAGTATAGTCGCCACTGTAAGTGTTACTATTTTACCTGTAAACGATGCTCCACGATTTAATTCTGATTTTAGATTATCTGTAAGT
>Ga0255772_10002343_pt1 | contig 18479 bp, 27 predicted proteins | sample 071ome_34_FD_179970 | JGI IMG/M metagenome (GOLD analysis project Ga0255772, IMG submission 179970) | Coastal salt marsh microbial communities from the Groves Creek Marsh, Skidaway Island, Georgia - 071411BT metaG (version 2) | ecosystem: Environmental > Aquatic > Marine > Intertidal zone >...
GGTAAGTCTGTGGGGTGAATATGACCTTGGAAGGAAACTTGATGTCATAGGTCTTGATATCTAAACGTTCTATCATTTCAAGACCCTGTTTGGTCAGTCTAAGGGACCTGGCCTGATAACTTTCCCTTACATTCTGCCACCATGTGTAATAGTTCGTTTTTACACTTTCTTCATGGGTAGGCTGTTCCAGCAATTCAAGGAATGTGCGAGTGTAGGCTGTCTTGCGATCCATAATGCTATTTAATGGGTGGGATTATCTCTTGAATTTTTCGCCTGTTTTCAACAGGTACACACCAAACTTGTCTGTGTTGTGTTGTGCGTTCAACTTCTTGGCCAGGTTTTCTGCGTGTCCAGGGTTGGAGAATGATACCTTCTTGTATTTTGGACCAGGATAGTTGGCCACCAAACTTGATGATTTCAAGTTGATCGGCTTGCCATCATAGAACACCGCCCAGATTCCCTCTGCCGCTAAGACTTCGTCCATCTTATAGGTACTTTTATTGCTGTGTTGCAACAGCACTGTGGGTTTTGGCCTGCTCATAGTTGAGATTCTCCTACAACTATATTTACCAAATATTTTGATAGGTAACTTTACTTAAAGTCGCCGCCGTCCATTTCTATGTCTATGGTCTGGGCCTCTCTAGCGGTTTTGAGCGCCTCTATTATCTCTTCCTGTATGGTGACCATACGGGTCATAACCTGTGTGAGGCTGTCGGCCAATTGGTCCGCTTCCTTGGCAGGGATCACTATCTGTCGTTCGCCTTTTTGTCGTAAGGTCCTGATCCTACCTATGAGATCTTCAATTGGACGGGTTTGTATCTTGGAATTCTTTGACTGCATTGTTCAATACCTGTTGCATTTCTAGTTTGGTCTTCATTGGGCCTTTGTACTCGTACCTTGAAAGTGTTATCATCTTGGGACAGTATGCTTTCCTCCAACCCTTCTCGAAGCATATGATGTAGTATCCTGCACAGAACTGGCTCTTGCTCTTCGGAGTCTTTGTGTAGACCGGCAACTGCTTCTGCACATCAAACATTGGGTTGTATGGATGTTGACTACAAGGGTATCCGTGTACATCAAAATTATCCGTTTGTACTTCGTCTTCTGATTTCCTTACATCAGATTCATCAAATATTTCAAATCCAAAACGTGTGAACAGGCTCTCCTGCGTGTGGAACACCTGACGCTTGTCTTGTTTGCTTAGGAATATCCAACCATTATCATCCTGCTTACTAAGGGTACCTAACTTCTGGCCGTTTTGCTCGACTATCCAAAACTTGTCTTTGACTAGGGTCTTTGCACGTACTGTCATGATAACAACCTCGCATTAAAAGGCTCCACATAAAGTTGGGCCTGCTCACTGATCCTATTTAAATCGTACTTGGCACAGAACCTCATGAATCTGATTCCGACTTGGTCTATGCTTTTGTTTTCAGCCTTTGCTTGTTCTATTGTTTGGTCAAGTTCTTCTACTATGGCCTCCGGCTGTGCGTGTAGGTCAACTAACAACTTGTTACGTTCATAGTCCTCGAGCACCCTGTGTTCGTTGCCCTCATGATCTACCCACTTGCTCAACATCAAGTTGTTCCAAGTATACCCTTTCTCTTTACGATCAGCGAATGCTTCTTGCAGTCCTATCTTGTTCTTCGTGCCCTTTGTACGCACTCCTGGATATGCTGAGAATATGTTGTCGCTTGGATCGCCTCTCATCGCCTTCTCAAATATCAACCATTCTGTGTCTGGAGCAGGCTTTGGAGCCTTCAGTTTCTTATCTATCACAGGGTTGCCTTTTGCGTCAAACCATCCCTCGTTGGTCAGCGTCACTTCCGTTACGCCATTGTACTGTCTCACGTTTGGTGCTACAAGTTGGTTTAGGTCCTTGTCTGTGCTTATGATCACGTGTTGCTCGTTTGGATGTTTGTCGATCCAACGTGCGATGAGATCATCTGCTTCGGTCCTAGCATTTCTTAAAACTGTTGCGTTTGTTTTTGTCTTGATGAAGTCACAGAAGTCATCGTAGCACTCCCAGAATACCTCATTCTCTTCTTTTTCCTTTTCGGACATGGCTTCTATGGTTTCTTTTCTGTTCCGCTTGTATGGTGCGTAATGATCCTTACGCCAACTTCTGCCCTCGAGACAGAAAACCACGTGTGAGCCATCGAAGTCCTGCCAGGCCTTCTTTATTGAATTCATCATTATGTGGATGGCCATTCCCACCTTCTCGGAAGTGTCACCTCTGATCACGTGCCTAGCACGGAAGAATGTGTTTGCTGTGTCTACCAGGATGTGTGCCATTACGACACCTCAGTCTTGCCGTCGTCTCTTCTGTTTATCTGCACGTATCCAGAACCTGTGACGTCTATGCCTTGTTCGTTGCCGATGGTCCTACAAAGTGTTTGGAACCATCTGTCAACGATCTCTTCTTCGCTCTGTCCTTGATAACCAGATTGTCGCAACATGTTCACGAACTCATCATTCCAGTCCAGTTCAAAGAAACCGTTCCTTGGGTTCTCAGGATTTACATTCAAGTTGAGAACCTTAACCATCGGTTCTTCGCTCTTCTTGGAACCCTTTTTGTTCTTCTTCTTGATTGTTGTCTTTGCTGTTTTCTTGACTTTCATAATACTATTATAGTTTATCTTTACCTTTATGTCTACCTAAGTTCCCCATTTATTACCAAATAGATCAACATGTAGCCTAGGGCTATACTTGAACCCATTCTTCATTGCCATGTCCGCCACCTGACTCGCAGTCTTGGACTGACCTTCCTGTGTTGCACCCACCGCCATTAGATATATGTCTCCGGTCACTCCCGCTTTCGCATATGCTTCTCTGGCCGCGTCCACTTCTCGGAGATCTTGCTCGTCCTGTACAACAAACTTGAAATACAGATGTGTGTTGGGAATACGTGAATATTGCCTCGCCACGTCTGCACGTATGGCTTTCTCCCATGCTTCGCCTGATATTGACAGTTTAGGAGATGTTGACCATGTCACGTGTACAGGCTCCTTGGTGTAGTCGCCCGCAGTTAGACCGTGCATGAATTTGTCAAAGTTGTCTTTCCATGACTGTGTGCAGTTGGTCTCTATAGTGATGTTTTTGAGATCATTGAATTCCGGTTGGCGTAACAATGCTTCTATCTGTCTCTGCCACATCATCGGTTCTCCGCCCGTGATTATGAAATGCACGTCCTGTCCGTTGTCGCAAGTCCATTTGTTTTGGGGTGTGTATGAGGTCACTTTCTTTGCTATGTCATCCACTTGATCCCAGTCTACCAAATGCTTGTACCTGGAACTCCAACTCGCACTCGCGTCGCAACCTATGTTGACTACGGGTAGGTCAGAGATGTGTTTCAAATCTGAAATGTCCTGTGTGTTGTACGGCATTTTTTCAATTGGTATCCATTTGCTCCTGTCCCTGCCTTGACCAAATCCATGGCAGTGGAAGTTGCAACCGAATGTCCTGAAGAACACACTCGGAACCCCGACGAATCGGCCCTCTCCTTGTACACTGTAGAATATTTCTGAATATCTTATTTTTTCCATATCTCAGGTGCTATCTTTTTTGTTGCCTCAATTAACTCTTGTATTGTAAACTGTCCTGTCATCTTTGTCAACTCTATCCATTTGAATTTCCCGTTTTCGATGACTATTTTCCATTTCCCATCTGGAGATACATCGTTATCCAAAATAATCCTCCATTTTACCTTCTCGGTACAAGTCTTGTGTGATGCAGTGTATACCTCCATCCCAGAAATACCTATGCCTGAAGTTAAACACTATCGGTTCTACTTTGTGTTTCTTGAAAAAATCAAATACCTCTTTGTTGTGATTGTTACATATTATGGTGTCTTGGTCGATGCTCAACATGTTGACATCAAAGACCGTTTCCTCTACGTACCCTACCCAGTCCTGTAACCATGTGTTGACGTACTCGATCAGTTGGTCGTTCTGTTCTTCTCCAGGCAACCACCATTTGCCGTTGACTTTATCCTTGATTTCGAAGAAAGGCGAAACTTTGCTCCAACTTTGATCAGGCAGGTACAGCACCTCCCATCCTGGGAACTCCTCTTCGTACTCTTGTATGTCATTCAGGGACACGATGCATCCGGGTTTGACCACGCAGAAACTGGCATCAGTGTGGTAACCTCTGTGTGTGGTGTGTACCCTGAACCCTTCGCCACGCCACCTATCTGCAAGTTCGATTTCCAAAGGATCGCCCTTCTGTAAATCCCAGAACAGATCCTTACCAAGCCTACATATGTTCGCAGTGGATACAGGTGTGGATCCTATGTTATTTTTGAGGTATAGGTTTTCTCTTTTGATTTGCTTGAATATCTGGTCATAGAAATGTCCCACGTGGACACTGTTGACATTTGTGGCGTAAATTGTCTCCCCGATCACGGCGAAATCGTCTCTGGGACAGACCGGTGGTCTACCCCTGAAGTCATTGTTCCATATGTTCTCATCAATCTTAGCCCTGTGGGTTTCTACACCCGCGGATCTAAGTATCTCATCAAGTTTTTGAAAATCCTCTTCGGTCTCGTCTGCTATCCGTTGTAAAGGCGACGACACCCTGTCATTCTTTATATTTGTCTTGAAGAAATCACTGCTGAAGTGTTTTCCAATAAGGCAGTGCTTCAAGGGATCAAAAGTGGCGTACCCTTTGATTGGAATCATTTACTTTTTCTTTTTGTCTAACCTTACGACCTTGTTGTCTGGTTCTTTCATGTATCCAGTGTTCTCCCTAACGATATCATTGTGTGAGAAGTTTGCCCAATACAGTTCAAATGCCACGCCGTCCTCGAGTCCCTCGAACGTGTGATAAAGACCTGGTTTGACTGCTGTGAAGTCTCCCGGATTCAGTATAGTCTCGTCTACGAGATCATAGTCCGTGGCCCAGACACTGATCTTCATCTTGCCAGACACCACATAGAAACCATTCCACTTCCATTCGTGTTTGTGTTTGCTACACACACCGCCCGCCTTGTAATCTATCCTGTGGAACTCTAGAGCGTTGTTGGCCAATATTAATTCCGTCTCGCCCCATATCTTGCCCGCTTTGATTGTCATAAATTTTGTACCTTCCTACTCTTTATTATATAGGATATTTAGATTAGTTGTCAATGGGGGAGCAAAAAATCTCCCCCTGATCGACTATTTTTTCTTTTTGCCTATTACCTGCAGTCTGTTCAACAATATTCCATACGCTGGTAGGAACACTATCAAGCCCACTACGATTTTAGTTAGGGTGTTGTTCTGTGCAACCACGTGCCAGTTAGCACCGATCCAACTCAGGTTGCCCTCTGCGTCGAGAGAACCCGCGAACGCCACATAAAAGAACGAGTATGTGTCAATTATGTTTGCCGCGATAGTTGATAATGCCGGTGCCGCCCACCAATTGTCAGATCTTTCTCTGATTGCTTGGAAAACGTACACGTCAAGCATGGTACCTATTGCGTATGCTGTACCTGATGCGAATCCCACCCTGTATGCGTGTGGGTCACCCAGTGCCAACAGTACCAGTACCGATGCAACGATTGCCGGAATGATCGCCATTGCAACAACGGCCCTTCCTGCTTGTTTGCCGACCAATCTGACCGTCAAGTCAGTTGCGACTACTACGATCGGGAATGTGAATGCCGCCGCCGCAAGTGGGAATGATCCGAATAACGGAAGGTCCGCACCAGGGAACAGATCAAATCTGATCGTGACTAGGTAGTTCGACACAGCGATAACCAGCGTGTGTAGAATAACTAGATTTCTTACAAGTGTCTTGTCGACACCTGCCAGTAGTGATTTAAACATTAATCCTCCTTAAGGTTTGTTTAATGTTCCGTATTTTAACAGTTTTTTGCTGAAATTGTCAACACAACTTTGACGCTATTTGTCCCATTCCTCCCATGGGAACACTATCCATGCGGGTGCTTCATCTTTGTTTATCTCATACCCGTGGTAATCTACTTTTACCTTGCTGGGTTTGTTGTTGATCAGTGCGGCGAACTTAATTCTGTCCTCACGCTTGCCGAAGTTGTCAAGTATGTACTGGAACGTGTCGCCTGAGTCATTGATGTCATCTATGATCAAGATCTTCTTCTGCCATGCGAATGCTTTTTCAAGTGTGCGTAGGTCGGGTTTTGCAGTGTGGTCTCGCAGTCTGATATCTAGTACTTCGTGTGCTGTATTGAGTCTGTGTGAAAGATATACCCCCGGTATGCAACCACCCCTGTTTATCCCTAATATTATGTTTGGCATCCAGTTCGAATGCACCATCTTGTCCTCGATCTGGATCAGTGCGTTACGCATCTGTCCTGTGGTGAAATAACTTTTTTTAATGTCTTCGCTCATATTCCGAAATAGTAATTCATAAGTCCCATTATCAACAAGGTCACTAGAATAGCGTTAAGAAACATTAGAGCCCTATCGTGCCATAGGTATCCTACCCATGCCCAACCTATGGTGCCAAACAATCCAAACCACATGTCTATATGTGGTATGGTGCCAACACTCCTTGCTGTCGTGGCAACAAGTATGAGTACGACTGAAAACCACTTGATGTACCAAGATAGGTCTCCCTTGGGTGTTACTTTTTTAATGACCCTAGAAGAGTTCAACTTTTTGATCTTGTCGTCGAGTTTTTCTCCGATTGGTTCTATGTTATTTTGTGTATCGCTCATAGACCTTATTGATGTTGTTTTCTACCCTCACAAACGTTGCACATTTGGGCATGTCCTTGAGCCTACGGGCACCTATGTAAGTGGCCGCACTCCTGACGCCACCTAGAATGTCTTCAACGGTTGGTTCCACAGGTCCTCTGTAGGGTAGACTTATCCATCTGCCCTCGTTGCCTCGGTATCCGTCTTTCCTTTTTCCGTGCTTTTCTCTGGCACGGTCAGAACTCATTCCGTAAAATTCTATCTTACCATCCTCAACAGGTTGTTCTGACTCGTCATGGCCTGCCAACATTCCGCCTATCATCACGGCGTGTGCACCACCTCCAAATGCTTTTGCTATATCTCCTGGCCATACACAACCTCCGTCCGCCATTATGTGTCCATCGACGCCGTTTGCCGCGTCTGCGCATTCAACTATGGCACTGAATTGTGGCACGCCTATGCCAGTCATTGTCCTTGTTGTGCAAACAGAACCTGGTCCGATTCCGATCTTGACCATGTCAGCACCGTTGATGATAAGTTCCTCCACCATCTCTGGTGTTACAACATTGCCAGCCACTATAACTTTTTCTGGATACTCGTCTCTGACCTGTTTAATGAAATCCACAAAGTTCTGATGGTATGCATTGGCAACGTCTACTGTGATCATCTTCACATCTGGGAAACTTGATAAAACATCCTGCATGTTCTTGTAATCTGCGGCCTCTGGATCCCAAATCCTGTTAGTGCCCGTGCATACGCTGACACTCTGCAATCTAAGTCCTGTGCCAACCGCTTGTCGCCATTGGTCAACAGTTGTGCTCTTTGTGATCACTGTCATCATTTGGTGTTTCTGTAACACCTTGGCCATGCTGAATGTTCCAACTCCGTCCATGTTACTTGCGAATATGGGTGTGAAGTTCATGACCTTACCTGAATTACGGAAAGTGAACTTACGTGTCATGTCCACATCACGCCTTGAACTCAAGGTGGAACGTTTTGGTTCCATAAGCACGTCTTCAAAATTCAACTTTATGTCTTCCTTAATCCTCATTCTCTTTTTCCTTCTGTTCGCACATGTGTTTCACATTCCTGTAATGGTCCCAGGCGTCTTGTAGTGCTGGGTATTTCTTCCTCAGTTCATCTTCGTTTTCAAATGTGAGTCCGTCAACTGTGAACCCTGTTGACACTGTGCCAACATTCATGTCGAAGTCGTCGTCTAGGTCAGCGAAAGAATATGTAAACTTTTCATCGCCATCTCCACTGTATTGGATACCGTCAGAGGTCAATTTTTCTTTCTGTTTACTATTTTTATCCATGGCCCTTCATGCTCATACAGATTTTGTAAAACTCGTCTCTGGTGGCTGGGTCATCCTTGAATGCCCCCAGCATAATCGCTGTCGTCATGTCTGATTCGTGTTCCCTAACACCTCTGTGGGTCATGCAGTGATGTTCGGCCTTGACCACGACCGCTATGTTGCCTGTGTGAGCGTATTCTTGGAGTGCTTCTGCGATCTGTGTGGTCATTTCCTCCTGGATCTGTGGTCTCTCCACGATATGATGTATAATCCTGTTGAATTTGCTCAGCCCGATGACCTTTCCGTTTGGAATGATACCAACCCAGGCGTTGCCCACGATGTTCTGTAGGTGATGGGCGCAAGTTGACTTGATGCTAATCGGACCTGACGTGTACATGCTTTTGTAACCCATGTTAGGAAAACTTGTTACCCTCGGCATCGGTTTGAACCTTCCTCCGAATGTTTCTCTTATGTACATCTTGGCCACACGTTTCGCAGTCTCCTGCGTGTTGTGATCATTTTCCGTGTCGATTACAAGACTGTCTAACACACCCTGTAGTTTTTCCTGTACCTCTGCTTGTAATTGATCTATTTCGCCATCTTCGATGAATTCCGATATGTTGTCATTGGCGTGGAATCTTTTCCCGGCCTTTTTGATTCTTTCCTTTATTGTCTCACTGATCGGACCCTCTGGCATCCAACTGTCCTTAAGTATGTCTTCGCTCATTATTGTATTTCCTTTTTGTGTGTCTTGTTATACCATTGTACAGCAGTAGCCACCACGTTGTCAATAGAACTTTGTGTTGGTTCCCACCCTAATTTTGTTTTTGCTTTTTCGATGTCCGCCACTAGATAAGCGGGATCTCCTGGCCTGTTCCCCCACATTTCCACATCCATCTTACCTGTGTACTTCTGGATGGTGTCTATCAGTTGTTTGTTTGACGCAGGAGCGCCTGAACCTAGGTTGAACACTTCTGAAGTGAGTCTATTGGATGCATAGTTGAGTGCCTTGATGTGTGCATCCGCTAGGTCCATCACATGCACGTAGTCCCTGACACAGGTTCCATCCTTTGTAGGATACTTGTCTCCGAATATCTTAAAAGTCTTACCCTGTCTAGCGGCGTTGACAGCCAACGGTACTATGTGTGTTTCCTTTTCTCGCAGTTCGCCCACTTCGCCTTCTGGGTCTGCTCCAGCGGCATTGAAATAACGTAGACCAACACTGCTGAGTCCGTATGCGGTCATGTAATCTTTACACATCATTTCTATCATCAGTTTACTGCCACCATATGCACTTATGGGTTTTGGTACGTCGGTCTCCTTGCACTTATTTAGACCTGGGTCACCGTATGTGGCCGCACTGGAACTGTACACGAATGTCTTCACACCACAGTCTATGAGTTTATCCAGCAACGACAATGTCACTATGAAATTGTTCTTGTAGTACAGTGATGGATTCTCAACACTCTCTGGAACGCTCGTGCTACCAGCGAAGTGTATGCAACTGGTGATGTTGTATCTCTTTATTATCTCATCAAGCCTGTCCACTTCCTGTGGAAGATTCAAGTTATGGTTAGGACCAAATGATACAAGTCCTTCTCTGAAATGCCTGTCTACGGTCACAGGCAGGTAACCGTTCTTGGCCAACAGTTTGCAAGTGTGTGAACCCACGTAGCCTGCACCCCCTGTCACGAGTACGGCCTTGTTCACACCTTTAATACTTGGGTTCTGAGACTGGTGTTCTGTAGTGTGGTCCATCTCTTCTCCATTGTTCTCCCTTGCCTGTCATGATGTCCAACATCCTGTCGATCGTGCCATTGGTCCAATCTGATATCTGACCCATACTAGGGGATGGTTTGCTTAATAGTGATTCTAATTTTGCCATTGCGTCTTCCTGCGACCATGGCACGTACATTCTTGTGTGGTCATTGTTAAACACTTCCGGGAATGATCTGTATGCTGGGAACAGTACATTACATCCAAGTGCATCTGCTTCTGATACTGTGTTAGATGTCCAATCCTGTAAAGCACAATTGAATAACACCCTCGAGTCGGCTAATATCTCATAGTATTCATTCTTCTTGAGATTCTCGTATATTTTAAGTAGTCCCTGCTTCTCCAGATGTTTTGCTTCCTGTACATAGTATTCATTGTTTGATCTCAATGGTCCTCCCTGACAGATTGCGAATTCTGTTTCTGGGTGTGTTTCTTTGAATTTCGTTATCATGTCCATAAAGAACTGTGGTTGTTTCTCTTGATCCCATCTCGCACCAAAAACTACCCTGTTCTTTCTCTCCATGAAAGGTTTTTGTTCCACCCTTCCTTGCACTTCCTCCTTGCCGAAGCTCAATCCGGATATGTTGTAAATTGGTGCCTTCCAGTTTGCTATACGCATGTGTGCTACCATCTCTTCGTTGCTGGCAAGTATGACAACATTGGGTATCTCATTACACATCTGTTCATACAAGCTCATCCACTTGCTCATACCCCAAACGTGTACAAAGTCATCTGGGTCTATGGCCTGTGCCAGACATCTCAGATATATTGTTGGTCTGTATTTGTCTGGTGTCTGTTGCAGGATGTAAGGCAATGATTCCATCCCAGGCTGGAACATGTCCTCAAAGAATATTGCGTCCTTGCTTGTTATCTCGCCTGCCTTCAACATCTTGACAAGATTCATCATCTGACTCATGCCAAAGTAACTCCTGCCGTGTGCGTCAAGCACCTGTCCTGTGACGATCGCTTCTGAATCATCGATTGTGTCACCCGGTACTATAACGTAGTCGATTTTACGTTTGTCATATGCACGTTTGGTCCAGTCTGTCAGTTGGTAGGTATATCTCGCTTGATAGGATTCAAGTCCCATGTAAAATATCTTCATATTTGTTTCTCCTCGTTTCCGCCCTGTGGGTTTGCGTATATGTGAGTTGTATATCCGGCCATGGGATTCTGTTTTACATATTCCATGATCTTATTTAGAGTTTCTTGATCACCACGTGAACTTTCTATGTACCGTTGATAGCATGGCTCTTGTTTGAAGTGCTTTTTCTCGAAGTTGTCCATCACTATCGTGCCGCCCCATGTGGTGTCAAAATCACTGAGGTAGTTCTCTGAATAGAACTCAAACATGCGATCGTGATTAACAATCACGTTTGGTTCCGGCTCAAAGATCAATCTAATCAGCATTGTTTTCCTTCCATTCTGCTAGTTTAACTTGATATTCTGACTCTGTCAAGCCGTGCCAACCTATACATCTACCAATAGGCGATCTGCCGCAAGGACAAGTTTCTTTCTTCTGTCGTTCTTTCTTGTTTGCGATAGACTGCTTCATGGAAATGTCTGTAATTTCTTTTTCTTTGGCAAATATCTCATCAAAATTCCTTCTGTAGGAATCATTAGATGGTCTTGACTTGCCGTCCCAATTACCTGGCATTTTCTTTCAGGTAGTTGATCATAGTGTCAGCGTCTGATACTGTAAATGGGTCATCGTCGTCGCTGGCGTTATTCTTACCAGGTTCTTCAAATATCTTCACGACTTCGCCATTGTCCACAAGCATTGAATATCTCCAAGATCTCATTCCAAAACCCTGTTTTGGTTTGTTCACAAGCATACCCATACCTTGAGTGAATACTCCTTCACCATCACCTATTGCTTTGACTTTTCCTATTTTCTCATCTCTGAACCAAGCATTCATCACAAATGCATCATTTACGGACAAACAGTATACTTCGTCAACGCCCAAGGCTTTGATTTCGTCATATTTTTCTTCGTAGCCAGGAAGTTGTTGGCTTGAACAAGTTGGTGTAAATGCTCCTGGAAGTGCGAACACCACAACTTTTTTGTTGTCAAAAATTTCTGCTGTGTCAACTTCTTTCCATTCTCCGCCTATGAACGTACAGCCACCGATAGCGTTGTCGTCGCCAACACGTGTCTTGAAGTTAGTGTATGGTACTCTCATATTATCTTCTCTCCTTTACAAGTTTGATTTGCCCTGTGCTTGTGTGTTTTATTCTGTGATCATTCTGCAGGGCCAGTTGTAGGAATGACTCATACTTGTCTTCCTTAACCAAAAGAGTGATACACTCGTCCATGTCGTCGTCATAGTCTGTGTGAGACCATATGAAATCTTTTCCGTACTGCATACCAAGATTTCCTGCCGTGGCGCAGATGTTGGCCACTGCATCCACTGTGGTATACGATGCGTTCAGTCCTCCACCCTCCACAGGAAGGTAGCCCATTCGTGATGTCGCCCTCTGTTCCTTGATACTAATTTCTTTCATACACTGCATGGCTCCCGTTCTCCCCATCCTCTGATACATCTATTTCGATTTTTCTGCCTGGGTATCTTTTTGCTATTGCGATGTACAATTCATCCGATATCATTTCACACGATTTGTAATCTAGTTTCATCGTGCCGTCCGCGTACATGTTCTCCATCCATCTCTTAAATTGTATGAATTCAATGTCTCTGTCGTCGTGGAACACTTCTATTGCAACTTTGAAATGGAAGATGTGTCTGTGAGGATGTCCTAGGAAACTAACATCATACTCATCACCCGTTGCTAACTTTGGATCATCCAGTGCCGCCGGATACTTGTGGATGCCTTCCTTACGGAATGTTACCCATATCATTTTATTTGCCTTGTTTGCCTGTTCTTTTAGTGCTTGATCGTGCTGGTGCTCAGTGTCCATTTGTTCTCCTGTATTGGTTCGTCTTGTTTGTATTCTTTCCATGATGTGAAGCCGGAGGTTTGTTTGAAGTGGTTCATGCTCATGGTCCAAACACCCGGATTGGTTTTATCGAAGTCAACATCGTCAACTTTGATGCAGAGTTGATCATCATACTCGGAATTTGGAAATATGATTGAACAGAAAGGAATAAACTTTTCATTTTGCCACAACATCTTAAATTTTTCTTTTACTTCTTTGTGTATGCTGTAGTCATAATCAACAGTGACATAGTAGCCGTCATCGATCAATCTTTTCATTTGTGAGAGTTGTAACCCATGGTTGTGCATGTAAGATCTGTTTGCACCAAAGTATATTGCTTCTGCATTCACTGATTGTGCAAGTTCCTTGATGTCATCGAACGTTAGATCGTTCCTTGCCAAGAAAAGTGTTTGTTTACCAAGTGCTGGAGTGTGTTCCACTTCTAGTCCTGAAAAAACACCTACAGTTTCACTCTTGCCTGTTTTATAATCTCTGTCCATGTTCTTATTATACGATGTGTTTGTTATCTTGTCAATGTGGATTTTGCTTTTGCGATAGCATCCTTGATCATCAACTTGGTACGTTTCAATCTACTTAAAATTTCCTTACTCTCTGAGCTCCTGTCCTTGCGCCTGTCTTTGGTAAGTTGCTCCACCTTCCTGTCAAGGTATGCGTGTTCTTCTTCGAGTTTTTTTAGTTTTTTACTTCTTCTCTTCGTTAACTTCATGTTCTCCTCCTATTTGTTTTAATTCTGGTAACACGTCGAATAAGTTCTGTCCTCTCAGCCTATCTAGTATTTCCATTCTCATTAAGAACTCTTTAGTGTATTTTACATTATCAAAATTTTTAGTCAAGTAATCTTTGGTCTGTTCTAGGCTCTTCCTCAGTTCTCCGTACAGAATGTTGGTGTATTTTTCTTGGTTGAGGAATGGGCTATTAAGGAAATTGGTAATATCAGAGATGCATTTCTCTTTCATGAATTTTGGTGCGTAAATTGGATCAAGGAAATGTGGATCTGTGACCAATTGGAACCATACGCCGCCAAAGGCAATGCCACAGTTTTCTATATAATCGAAAATTTCGTCAAGCCTGGTCATGTTTAACCATTGTATTGTTGTGTTTAAGGATACGCCCTCGCCTATCATCCTTAGGTTCTTTTCTATGGTGTTCCAGTCGCTAGGATACCGGATGTATCTTGCCAACTCTCCGACTGCATCTATGGACACGTTGTATGAAACACTCTTGAATTCCTTGCCAACTTCCCTGAATGCTTTGTTTATGTTTGTGGCGTTGGTGGTGAATATCAATTCAACGTCACTGCTGTGCCCTGATGCCACTATCTTGTCTATGTATTCTAAGTTCTTTTTAATAATGGTTGGCTCACCCCCGGTCATGAACACACGTCTCACGAATGGGATCCATTTGTGTAGTACACTCCAAGTGTCATCGTCCAGTTCTATTATCTTCTGTTTTGGATTGTCTGACCATTGCTCGTTGGGATTATCCAATATCTCTGTTGCTATCTGACTGCTCCATTCACTTATGCACATCCTACACTTAAGGTTGCACAGGTTCCCAAGTCTTAGGTCAATGTAGAACGGCCAACTGGCCACCGAGTGTTTTTTGACATCCGAGATGTGATTCTTGTATATTTGGTTGCTGTGTTGCCTTAGACTGCTGTAACCCCTGTCTTCTTTTTTCCAACAGATTTCGCAACCTGGATCACGTAGGTTGTCCAACATGTTATTTTGTATTTCTTTGAGTTGCTCTGATTGCCAGTATTGGTCTTTAGAGTTGAATTTCAAGTCTCCTGTGTATGCACAACATGGACTTATGATATTTGGTGTTACGAAGGCATGTACAAATGGCAATATGCAAAAATTATCTGCCATGGGTTTTATTCGAACAATGAACTAAAATTATTAGTGCCCTTCCCGCCTCCTGTTGCCCTCGCCCATCTATTACCACGTATGTCGGCCAGATAACTGGATGCCGATGATATTAGTTCCATTGGTTTCTCACTGGTAAACACTTCCTCAACGAACGTGTTGAAATATAGTATGTTCCTTGGTACGTAAATGCTTGGTTCATCTGTTTTATCCGAGGCCTTTGTCTTACGCCAATGTTTTACCTCTGGTCTGTATTTCAAAGATTCTATGTCATTCAAATCATTGGCAATCTGTATTGCCCTGATCTGATTATACACGTTATGTGCCATCATCAATACGTAACTGAAACTGTCCCAACTAGTTGCTCCTACTTTGCCATTCTTGTTGAGATCATTCTCACCGTAGTAACAAACATCGCCCATGTTTAACCTACGACCTATTCCGCTATCAAACGGAAACTGTATTTTTGATCCTTTCAATCTCTTGTCATCTGGAGCCTTGTCCATAACGAACGACCATCTGTCTGGCGTGAATGAGTTGTGTGTGTACACCAATCCGTTGGCGGTCGATAGGAAAGCCGACGCTGAGTCAAAACTTATCGTGAAGTTAGGGTTGATCAGTTTCCTGACCTGTCTCTGAACCTGTGTTAGATAACACGCCCAATCCATCTGTGATGTGCCCAGTACGTGCATCCAGTCCTTGCCGTCTAATTTCTTCTCATCTCTCATTATGATTAGACGTTTGAGCATGACTTCCATATCACACATGTTGATACCACCCATCGCCCACCCTTCGAACTCGAAGTCTTTGACGGCATCGTACCATATCTGTGCTGTGTTCCAGTCATCTCCCTGTAACACGTTCAACAGTTTGGTCTGTCCTAATCTATTCTTTTGGAAGAACTTGTTGTTGTATATCGTGCCGTCTAGCGTGTCCTGGAAACTGGTCAGTCCAGTCTTTGGTGAGTTGAGATCATCCGCCGCCCATGTTGGCACGTCAAGCGTCATTGCCCAGTCACTAGTGAGTTCCAACCAGTTCAGTATGTCTGACCTGACCTTGTTGGCCTTGTTGCCCTCGAAATCTTTCCAATCAAACTTTATTACACCCTTGCCTATCTGGTATCCACCTGAGTCTCCAACTATGGTGCTGAATTCTCTGTCCCTGTTCACGAACATGTGATCCCTATCACCAACTTTCTCCATGTCTAAACAGGCGTGTCCCGCCGAGTACAGTGCTGTGGGATATGTGAACATGCCCTGTTCAGGGTTAAGGAAGTTCAATCCTTCCACACCGTTCTCAAATCCTGCTGGGATTCGTTCTTCTGCGATGTGCTTTCCTTCTGAAACTCTTTGTTTGCTGATAAACGTGTTGTAGAAATTAGAGATAGCAGGCAGGAACACCGCGAAGTCTCTGCTCAACTCCCCTAAGTGTTCTTGCTTACTATTTTTCGTCGTCATTATTGCGCCTGTGCTGGTATAATGTACTGGTACTTGCCCAATCCCGAATCAACAGAGACCATCATCGCACCCTCGTTAGAGAAGTGTAATGTGACCTTCGCTGAGTCAGAAAGTTTCAGTATCTGTAACACCTGCCCCACCGGCCAACTCCAACCCTTGTTAAGTGTGCCCTTAACGTCGGTTGCGAAAACGAACTCACCACCGTGTGACGCTTGGTCACCGAAGGTGAATACCAGATTTCCATCTTCCGTCCTCACGACGAATGAATTGTGTTCTGTGTTTGCTGTGGCCTGGAAGTTGAATCTCTGCACACTAGCCACTGTAGGTTCAATCTCAACGTCCCACTTGACGCCCTTGAACTTGACCGTCTTGAGTTTCTCATTGATGATCTCGGCGTTCATGAACCTGTAGTCGTTCTTGAAGTCACCCTTTTCGTTCTCGAAATGGATTCCCGTCGGAACTGTTGTGCCGTTTCTCTCACCGGACAACACTGTTATGTTCGCCTTCTCCTTGTACTCCGGACACTTCAGGTGTATGTCAAGTTTGCCCATCTGTGGCATACCAAACGTACCCGTCATTTCCGCTTGTGGTTTGTGGAAAGATCCTTGCAGGATCACAGATCTGTCTTCTGCCATCGAGTCGATTGCAGTTTCCTTATCGTCTCCGGTGATTTTAACAAGATCCAAGAATCCCAGTCCATGCGTGTGTTTAACGATGTCTTTCAAGATATCTATCATAATGTTTGTATTGTATATGATATTTAGATCTTAGTCTACTGTTATTTCAGAAACTTTGTACACAACCGGATTTTGTTTACCAGGTTTACGGAATATAGCGTAGTTGGCTCCGGGTCGGAATTGGTTCATTTCAACAATCTCGTAGCCTTGCTTGGTTAACATGTCGGTCATTGCTGTCTTTGTGTTATAGTTCCAATACCCTCGTTTCGCTTCATGCAGGTCGTGGTCAAAATGACAGTCAGCATAGTGTATGAAACAGTATCCTCCTGGGATAAGCACTGATTTGATATCTGCAAGGTATTGTTGTATGTGCTCTTGCGTGAAGAACACGAACGTGTCCCAACTGAAAACGAAGTTACAACTGCCACGTGGTATGTTGCCACAATCAGTTTTATCAGTTACATAGAACCTTAGATATTTTTTGTGTGCTGGATTGAATCTCCTTATTATTTTCTGTTCTAGTTCGGGTAGCACGTCCAAGAAAAAATTCAATCTCCATGCCCTGAATTCCTTAGAAAACATGCCAGATCCCGGTCCTATCTCCAGGCTGTTGTAGGCATTTGATCTAGAAAATTGAAATATCTTGGTTTGAATCGCTCTATACAGTAAATCATCCACAACAGGTTTTTCTCTTTTCTTATCTAGATCTATTCTGAACCAGTTGCGAGTTTTATCTAGTCTATCAATTTCTTCTTTATTGTTTGCGTCGATGGCCATTTCCAGATCTTTGAGCATTTTAAGATTCTGTTCAACAATGGTCCGGAGGTCTTTCCCTTTGTCAAATTTTTCTAGTTTTTCGATCAGTAGTTTGATTTCTTCTATGCTCAGCATAAATGTATTTAGAATTCGAACAATTTGTTGAATGTGTTTGTGGTCTCTGTGCTCTGCACGTCCCATCCTAGCACACCTATCAGGTTGTCTATCTTTTGGTCAAGTATTGTGCTTTCCATTGCTTCTCCGTCAAATGGCAGTTCTTTGAACCATTCTGGAATACGCAATTCGTCAACAGGGTATGCTATACTGGTGTATCCAAGCGGGTTGCTTTTGAGTTTGCATACTATAACCTTTGCACCATCTGTTATTGGCATTGAATACTTGTCGCCATACATCTCCCTACACTTGTTCCAGTTCATGCTGGCCCTCACGTGACCTGGCATGTTTGTTTTGCCCTTCTTCTCTTCCTCTTCTGTGTATTTGGTCATATTGTTGGCTCTTTTTGGGGAACCCTTCTCCCAACCTGGTCTGGACTTGAACTCTGCCCTGAATTCACTTATCTTCTCTAATACTTCTGTTTCGGTCTTACCTGTTAGCACCATATACAACAAATCACTCAAGAAGTCTTGTACGAACACAGGAGTGTCTGAACGTTTTAGGTCAAGACCCATTGCCTTGACTTTTCCTTCCTTGCCCTCTGTGTCTACACGTTTGCCTTCCTTGTCATAGTACAGCACCGCGTATCTTTTCTTTGTGATGAACAGGCCTTTGGAAGCAACCAGTTCTCTACCTGCCGCGATCACTTCGCCACGTGTGCTAGGGCAATGAAATGCCTTGACCATGAACGCCTTGAAGGATCCGTTCACCTCGTCTGATATCTTGTCATACAAAGCAACAACGGAATCTTTTGTCCATGGGATAATACCTTCGTTTATTTCCTTTTGAAGTGTCTTATGTGCAGTGAAGTAAACCGAGTCTGTATCTCCGTAAACAACACTCTCGCCCTTGTGATCGTACGTTC
>Ga0255772_10002347_pt1 | contig 18473 bp, 8 predicted proteins | sample 071ome_34_FD_179970 | JGI IMG/M metagenome (GOLD analysis project Ga0255772, IMG submission 179970) | Coastal salt marsh microbial communities from the Groves Creek Marsh, Skidaway Island, Georgia - 071411BT metaG (version 2) | ecosystem: Environmental > Aquatic > Marine > Intertidal zone > Salt...
CAAGAACTTCACTCTTATCTTCATCATGGTCCTTATGCTCTTCTACTTTAGCTTTGGATTTTCCAAGCATGAGTATAGAGTAAGGCAGCTCTATTTATGTTGCCAACGCCAAATTGCCAGCGACAGAAATCCTAGGTTCATCAGTACCATAAAAAGGATAGACAAGATGATTCATCTCAGCAGGGAAGAACACCATCAGACCTTCCATCTGCTTACCCATAGGATAGTTGAATGATCTCCTACCACCAAATATATTTACATACTCAAACTGAAAACAAGAAACACATGGACTGGTAGTCTTCTTTGCAAAAGGTAGTTCCATCTGGTCTCTTGTTTCTACTGGCATCTTCATCCAAATGACAAAAGAATAGACACCGAAGTGTACATGAGATGGATTGAACTCAGTCTGATACTGCCAGTTCACCCAGAGATCATGCAACTGTATGGTTGCTTCCTTTGGTATCTCTGCTACCAGTTGACAAGGTTTGTAATTAAAATGCTTCTGATAATCATCAGTAACTTCACCAATGAAAGAAAGAAACTTATCACTAGCATCTAACTCCAAGCTGGTGCTGATGTTGCCAGCAAGTTTTTCTTTTGCGTCTACGCTAGCATGATCGATCATCTCCCAGAGATCTTTCATGACCTCATTTGGGAGACGAACTTCTAACCACCCATCATTGGTGGGAACAATAGGTCTTGACTGTAACATATAATAGGGATGCTCTCCCTATTATACATCATGCCTGAGCTTCCGTCCAGGAGATACGGAAGTCAATTGCTCTTCTGTTCGAACCACGACCACCACCAATGTTCGTTACCTTGACCGCAAGAACCTCAGGTCCATCGGGGAATACGCCTGTTGGATTGGGTGCTGTGGTAGCAGAAAGTTGATCTGTACCACCACCTAGAATAGAGTTAGAAATTTCCTTGACTCGTCCTAGATCATAGTCAGCAACACCAGCGTCAGCATAGAATCCATAGATAACTTCACCACCCACAAGTTCGTTTGTAATAATAGATGCACCCTGCGTTAGGTCTGCGTACTGTGCCAGTGATGTACCACCAACGTTCTGCCAGTTGACACTGCTAGTAATGTTTGGATTCAATACTAGTTCAACAAAGAACGCACCGTTAGAGGACACCTCAGCAGTTCTAAGAACCAACTGCATTCTATTAACAAGTTCTCTGGCACCAAATGCACCAGGGATACCATTGTCAACAGCAGGTGCTGTACGGATAGCAAGCAACGCTTTGGTTTGTCCAGAGTTAACTTCTCGTCCAGTTCTAGATCCAACCGTGTAAACATATGCTCGGTCATCGTCGTAGAGACCTTCCATGATAACAGAAGAACCCCAGTGACTAATCTGTGGAACAGATGTAGCGGCAATCAATTCAATTCCTGTTGGTTGTGCTTCATCGTAGGTAAAGTTTTGTGCTGCTGCAGCACCAAGAGCAGGGAAAATTACACCTGTTGGGTTTGCTGCTGTCACTGCTTTACTCAATTCAATAGTAGAACCAGAGATAGAGTGAACAAAAGTATCTGCAGGGACATCATCACCAACAACTCTCTGTCCTTTTTGGATTCCAGTTGCACTACTTACGGTGCCAGATGATGTACCAGATGCCATGGTTAGGTTGACTCCAGTTGCACCTGCTTGCTCTCTAGTGATACCAGTAAAGGCACCAGATGTAGCACGTGCTAGAGGAGACAGAGCAGAACCTGTTGCGGTATCGATTGCAATAGGTGTACCACTATTCAGGGTCTCAGTGATAGTAAACTGAGTTCCAGATACTACAGTAGCAACATAGTATACCTTGTTGGCAGAAATGTTAGAGAAAGGTGTGTCAAAAATGATTGGTTGTACACCATTTGGATTCAGTCCAGTAGTAGATGCAACTTCAATCTGGTTGTTTCCAGCAGTAGAAGCGATAACATCCTGAACGAAAGTAGTCTTACCAGTGTAATTAATATACTCTTGAGTACCAGCAGTAGCACCCGTGGTTTTCTTGACTCTTAGTGTTCCCGATGTTGGGAAGTGAGTAGGAGCATCGAAACAATAGAGTGTGCTGTCACCTGTAGCAAAAGTCTTTGCTAGTTTTGTAGCAGGTGGAATAGTATTTACTTCATAACGAGCAGGTAGGTTACCCGATCTCATGTATGCTTCAGTGTTCTGGTTGTTGTTAGGAATCTTGTGTGCATAGATTACGTTACCATCTACAGCACGGAATCCCCAGCGTACAAAACCTGCACCATACCAAGAGTAGTCCATGTAGAACATCTGCATCTTGGTTGGGTCAAGGTTGTAACCAGTCTTACCAGTACCATCACAACGGTCAATGTTCCAGTCTGCCTGATTCCACTCTGTTTCTACAGTCTTAGTAACAGGTACGTTGTTTGCAGATGGTCCACGATAGTCAGGGAAGATAACCATCTGAGTATCAGAAATGATACCATCAACACGATAAGAAGAACCACGGATGACAACATAGTCACCAGGCTTCAACTGTTTGGAGAACTTAGTGCTAGCACCATTGACACCAGTGAAACTAGAAACAATCGTATCACCTTGTGTTACTGTAACTCTGCCAGATAACTGGAAGGTAGATGTTCTACGTACAACGCTAAGATTTCCACTTGCCCAACGGAAGAATATACCATTCTGCTGGTCCATCATACCAATTTCTAACTTAGTTCCGTAAGAATTGATAGGAGTGACAGTGTATTCACCCGTTGCTGTTGTCTCACCAGGAGCAGAAGGAACAACGTACTGGAATACAAACGGATCAATTACATTTGTTACTTGATACTGTCCATTGTAACGATTGTCACCAGCTCCACGAATATCAACCGTAGTATCTCTGGTTACGTTATGTGCCTCAGCAGATGTAACTGTTACTGTTGTTCCAGATGCAGTAATAGAGTCAACGTTGACAAGTGCTGGTTCTAGAATCGAACCAGTAGAGAATGCTACACCTTTACCAGACTGATATCGGAAGTAACGTTTGGTCTGTCTAATAGTCTGTTGATTCTTAGAAGAGGAGTTAGTAGAAAATTTAACACCACCATCAAATGCTCTGTGAATCGAACTACCCTGTGGTCTTGGATAAAGTTTGATAGTACCAGAAGAAACAGCACCAGATGGAGACTGATCAGGGAAGTAGAAAAATCTAGTAGGACTAGAGACTCTAGCAACTACCCACGATCCATTGACGTTAGTACCATTAGATCCAGCAATAGCAATCTCATTACCAACCTCAAGACCATGTGCCTTAGATGTATCTACCTGAACTGCTCCTGCCATAGAACCAGCAGCAGATCCAAGAGTAATAGTTCCACCAATATCAGATCCAGTATAGTGAATACCAGAATACAATGCCGTTCTAGCAGAGTCAAAAATACCACTGTTACCTTGTGCCCATTCGTAAGTAGCAGTGTATGTAAAGTCTGTAGTTCCAGATGTGCTGTCAACAATGAAGACACCGTTAGCACCAGGGAACAAAGTATCTTGCATAAAGATAGCAGTACCAGCAGTAGGACGTGTTGACTGGTTTGTATCTACAGAGACTGTAATTTCTCTACTATCTTGTACTGCCTGAACATCAGTAATAACAATAGTATTTTCAGACTTAAATGCAAATGGGTTGTTGTTGATCATTGACAACGACTCCCACTTGGTACTCTGGGTGCTGTATTCAAAGTCAGTATCAATCTGTGACTGAGGAGTCGAGACCCTCATCTTATTTACTGAGTCGTGATACGATTCAGATGGGGTGATTGTCTCCTCAAAGTCATCAACAATAATCTGAAGTTTGTCTGTGTCAGACATGGCAGATGTATCATATGCCAGTGTCAGTCTAGTTGTCGTGACATTTCTAATGTCAGTCTCAATTGCGTAGGCAGTAGCAGTCAACTCAGGATCTGAGAAATTATAGATTACCTTATTATCCGTAACGTTAGTGATCAGGATAAGATCTTCTCTCTGAACACCGCCAGGAATAACAACCTGTCTTGCGGACGCATCAAAAAGATAATAGTTACTCAGAATAGTTTTCCTTGCCATTACCTATGTTCCTTGGAATATTTTTATGCTTTATCTATTTATCAGACACCATACTTAGCACTGGTAGCATTATAGTTTTGTAGAACTTCTGCTGCTGATAAAACTCTATCATAAATTTGAATCTCTCCAATAGAACCAGGCCAATATTCTCCATTTGTATTGTTAGATCCAATACTCCATCCTGCAGATCCACCGTGACCTCCACCATTGTCAGTCATAGTTTGTGAGACCCCATCCAAATAGATTGCATGAGCGGGATTGTTACTTCCAACTACAGTCCAAGCAATATGATGCCAATCTCCTGGTCCAGTTGTAGGAGGTTTGGGAGCAGTCCAATGACTTGTTCCACCATACATCAAAGTAAGTCTACCAGGCCAACCAGTGTTGTTTACAATGCCACAACTAACTCTCTGACCCGCAATACTCATATTAAGAATCTCATCCATGGTTCCAAGAGAAGGATCCCACCCTAAATCATTAGTCACCCAAGCACAAACAGTGAATGGGTATGCATTGATGGGACCAGGCAAAGATATATTATCGTTAGATCCATCAAAACCAAAAGAATTTCCACTGAATACTGGTCCATTGAGTGTGCCAGTAATAGAAGAACTTGAGAGGTTCTTTACTGTTGTTGGAGCATTGATAGAAGTTCCAGATGTTTTGATGTATCTACCATATGAATTTCCACGTTCAACTTGAGGATGCCAAATGAATAGGGATTTATCAACACCAACTCCAGCATAAGTATTAGCACTAATGCCAAGATACATAGAGCCACCAGTATTACTCTTTGTTCTGGTCCACTTACAGAAATACCAACCATCTCCAACAGCAGACATACTAGCACCATTATTAGTAGTGACTCCAGTTGTTAGATTGAAGTTTGCTTGAGAGTCTCCATACATATGCATTTCCAAAACATCATGTGTATTAGCTTTGGCAAACACAGTAAATGTAAATGTATCACCGCTAGCAACCGTAACGTTGGGCATGGTTGCGATATTGAAGTAAGATAACTGTTGCTGTGCAGGGATAGATTCTTTTAGAAGTGCTGCTGTCCTAGATCCATCAGGAGCAATAGCATAGTTATTTTCCCAGAAGTGAACTGATTGATTCCACTTAGTAAAGTCTTCACTCCAAGGAAGTAAGTTCTCAGCACGATCATAAGTCGCTCTGTTTCCAAAGTCATAATTCAGAACTAGATTGTTATCAACCACAATACCATCAGAAGTAATCTTAGGTGCTACATCAGGTGCTTCGTCGATATACTTACTCTTGGTGGCGTTGTAGTTTTGGAATACTTGTGCTGCTGTTAGAGCTCTTGGATAGACACGAACTTCACCGATGTTTCCATCAAAGAAATTTCCTCTGGTCGATCTATCTAAAGATCCAATAGAATAATGTGTCAAACCAGGAGCATCGTTGAACCATTTAGTGCCGCCGATCCCACCACCACCTACAATAAAAGTTGGAGCTTCTGCTACACCATCAACATAGAAAGTCCAGTTAGTTCCGTCACCAGTGACAGCAACGTGATGCCAGTTGCCATCATTTACTGTAGAAGATCCATTTGCTTGAGCAACCACATCATTATCATCTACGACAAAATGAAGAACAGATCCATTCAATCTAAAGTGAGCCCAATATAACGAAGTTCCTGGCAAACTTTCTCCATAGATGTGTCCTCCAGGATTAGCAGTAGATGTAGTTTTGATCCAAGCTTCAATAGTTCCTTCAGTTGTATTTGCTAGAGGAGTAGAATTTCCAGAGATATAATCATCTACCCCATCAAACTCCCAGTATCCTGTAGAGGTGTTCGCTGTTAATCCACCATATACTTTACCATCATTAGATTTACCTGATCTGTCTAACCATGTGTATTCTTTTGCACTAATGTTGTCGAATGATGCTGTCCCATTAACATTTTGAACTGCACTAAAATCAAGTCTAGTGGCAGATGTTGTAGCAGTAAAGGTCCAATAGTGTGTTCCAGTGCTATTAACAGCACCTTGACTCATTGCTGTAGATCCATTGTTCGCATAAACTTGAAATCCATTGCTAAGAGCACTTACGAGAACGCTTACAGTGTATGATCTTCCTACTTCTGTTAAGATTGTTTGATAGCATTGACCCTGTGAACTACCACCATTTCTATCAACTGTTGCGACACCTCCACCACTTACCGTAAGTATTTCAGTTGGATCATTGCTCCATCCAGTTGTTCCATTACTAAAATCTCCATTAGTTATTAACTCTGGTCCAACAACAATACTTTCACCCAACAGGTTCAGTTCTTGGAAGTCGGCAGGTCTAATAGCAGGACTACCACTATACTCAAAACTATCAGCGTCATCCATCTGACGCTTCTTGTTTGTTACCTGAGTAGACAAGTCATCGAAGACAATCTTATTAGCAGTAAATGGATACGTGATTAAATCACTAGTGTCGTTCCTTACAGAACCGTCAGATACTCTACTAATTGCGTCACCAATGTTTAGAATTTCATAGTCGATAGTCTCACCAGTTCCTTCTGCATATTGGAAACCACCCAAACCATTACCAGAACTACTGACCTGACCAAATGTATATGCATCAGGTGTTCCATTTAGTACATCAATATCACTGTCAACATACATTAGGTAATAAAATGATGGGTCAGCATCAAGACAAACATTACTAAATGAATCCGCATTATTAAAAGAACTGAATAAAGTTCTTCTCCAAACTAGATTACCATCTTTACCATACTTGCTCAGTACACCACCACGATCATTTCCATTCTGATCATAGTAAGTTCCAAACACAATAGTTTGTTCTGTTTCACCATCAGATTTTACACGATCAAAAGTGAAATTTTCTAGTGCTGTACCGTTAGTTCTCTTCTGCCAGATTAGATTTCCTTCAGCGGTGTATTTGAATATGTAACCTTGATCAGAAGAAGTTCCAACAATATAAATTTGATTATTGCTGTCAATAAAAACATCATTCAATACTAGATTAGCACCCGCATCTAAAGTTCTATCCCATAGAACTTCTCCAGTGTCAGTATCAATCTTGACAATATATCCTTTAGTAAAACTGTCATCCTCTAGAGAGCCAACAGCAACTACTTCTCTTCTAGAGTTAGCATCAATACTAGTAAGAGTAACGTCTCTGCCTAGCATGAATGCTGACTTACCCCATCCAGGGTTGCCATTGACATCAAACTTTTCTACAAATGCTTGTGCATCTCCTGATGTGTAACCACAAGCATAATAATTTGCTAAGTTGGTAACAGTATCTACTGCTGATGCAACACCAGTATACTCTACATCAGCAGAGTTAGTTGTTGCTTGCCAATTAATAGTACCATTATTTTGATATTGTGCAATCCAAGGAACTGTTCCAGTTTTACCCACAACAATCAAATGATCAGTATGGTCCAACTCCATAGCAGTTAGAGTTGTGGCAAGACCTTGTGTAGATTCTACTCTGTTTGTGTAATCTGTAGTCAGAGAACCAGTCTCTAGATCATAATCTTGTCTTTCAAACCAACCAAATTCTGTTGAGTTGCTATCTTGTGCTGTACCAGCGAGAGCATACTTCTGATTGGAAAAGATATACTTGATTTCCGAAGGTAAGTATACACCATCAGTCCCTGCCGACTGATCAATCGTTTGGAAAAAGTTTGTTACAGCTGCTTGACCAGACGAACCTAGGAGAAATAGGTTTCTGGCGGGACTATTAATTCCTACTGGCATCTATCTATCCTCAGCTAAAGTCTGTGTTTCCTTGTCCAAAGACCTTCGTTACACCAGCGTTGTCCTTGACGATAACAAATGTAAGTATATCTGTGTTTGCTGTTGGTACTGGTGGAGAACCTCCCGACCACTGAACACCATTCGAGATCGCTACACTATCAACATTACATGCGTCACCATAGATTGCTGCAGTGTTGGCAGTCAAGATCAGGGTGATTGTCTTCGACTGTCCATTAGATAGTCCAACACCAGTGAAGTCCCAAGTGTTGATTGCAGTAGCAGCAGGTGTACCACAGAAAGTATTAGCACCTGCAAGGTTGATTGTAAGAACTCCAGAGGATGGAGTCAGAGCAGTTGAGTAGTTGTTGAATACCTTCTCTGTAACTACACCACCAATGGTTACGAATCCATCAACAGTTAGATTAGTTAGTGTGCCAACAGATGTAAGTGAAGAGTTGACAACTGTAGCACCAAGAGTAGATGCACTCAATGCCAACTGGTTACCGATGACAAACTTCTTACCGAATGCAATCTCCAAGTTCTCAGAGAATGTCCAATACTTATCAGTTCTAGTGTTGTCATAAAGGATGGTCTTGTCTGTGTCTCCTTTCAGAATCAAACCGCCACCATTAGCTGCGGTGTCACTGGGACCAGTACCATCAATAGTTGCTGTACCAGATCCACTAACAGAAGTAGATAGAGTAGCACTGTTGCCATTCAAACTTACAATTTCACAGTTAGCACCAAGATCAATACCACCCGTGACAGAGTTTAATCTCATGCCAGGAATGATACCTGCGGTTGGTGTGATACCTGTGATCTGGTTGCTGCCATCAGTACAAACAGCAGTGAATGTAACGTTAGCGACTGCTGCTAGTTCTAGGTTCTTGTCGTCTACAGAAATCGTATTCGACTCAATGGTTGTTGTCGTTCCCTGAATCACCAAGTTACCTTGAATTGTAGTGTCTCCACCAACAGTCAGATCACTAGGAACAGTAACCTTGAACTGGTTGTCACCTCTGATCCATGCGTTCGTTCCAGATCCGATGACAAGTTGTCTATCACCACCAATGTTTGGTGGAGCATAAGTTGCATCAGCAGCGTTCTCGTTATCTGCTGGACCGATCAGAACGTTACCAGTTCCTAGTGCAGCGTAACCAGCATAGTGTCCGATACATACGTTAGCATCACCTGCGTTGTTGGATGCCAGTGAGTTGTTACCGATACCAACGTTCTGCTCACCGTCTAGGTTTACCAACAAACAATCTTTACCAATCGCAACGTTGTTACGTCCAACACCATTTGCTCTCAGTGCTCTGTTACCAATCGCAGTGTTAGAAGCACCAGAGTTATTTGTATACAGTGCTTCAAAACCGATCGCAGTATTCTGAGATCCAGAACTATTGTTTAGCAGTGCATTGTGACCAGCACGAACGTTAGATGTAACACTACCACCACCTCTACCAACGTAGAATGGAGCAGCACTACCACCGTATAGAGTTAGGTCTGCAAGTTCTAGATTGAGTGTACCATTGAATGTGATTGTATCAGATATTGCTGTACCTACTGTCAGGTCTTCATTGACAACTACACTCTGATCAAAGGTTGTAGTACCACCAGCAGCACCAATTGTAATTGTCTGTGCTGCACCACCAAAATTAATAGAAGTTGCAGTGGAGTTGACAAGGTTGAAAGAAGCAGATCCAGTGTTGATTGCGTTTAGAATCGTTGGACCATCTTGGAATACAAGTCTACTAGTTCCAGTGGTGTCAGAGATAAGACCACGCAACTGAGTAGAAGTTGTAGATGCAAACGCTGCAAGAGTGTCAGATCTATATGCAATGTTACCACCGTTTCTAAAGTTGACAGTGACAGATGCATTTGCATCATCAGTAGTAAGAAGCAGTGATCTCTGAACTTCCAGACTCTTAGCAGGATCGACAGTTAGTGTAGAGGATGCTGTCGATGTAATAATCAAACCGTTGATTGATGTTGCTGTTGCAGCACCAAGTGTAGGTGATGTTAGTGTTGGAGAAGTAAGAGTCTTATTTGTTAGTGTCTGAGTCTCGTTCTCAGATACCATTCTGTGCTCAATAGATCCATCAAAAGATCTCCAGTATCCACCGCTCTCATACCACTGGAATGCTTGGTAAGACGATACGTTACCAGCAGCATCAGTTGCTCTGTTGAGTTGGATACCACCATCAGCACCAGTTAGGTTAGTTCCTTTTCTTAGTTCGATCTGGTTGTCTTCAACAATCAGAGTCTGTGTCTCTAGAATAGTTTGTGTACCAGTGACGATTAGGTCACCACCAATAGTAACAGTAGATCCGTTGTCAGTAATCAGACTGTTTGCTAGTTGACTGTTACCAGAGTCCCACTTGATAACTGTGTTACCAGTGAAATTAGCATTGTTCTTGAGTTGGAAGTCACTTCCAGAAAGAAGAACACCACCAGATCCAGTTAGAGATGCACCAGTATCAGAGTTGACAGAACTAATTTCAAATGTGGTTACACCACCTGCTGTTGTCTGAGTAATACTAGTAGCACCAGATCCAGTAAACTTGAAATCTCCTGCGCTGACTAGGTTAGCACCAGATGCCAGTCTTGTTACGGTGTTAGTGTCAACACTAGAAATCTCAAGAGTAGATCCTACTTGAGATACAGTGACATTAGTTCCACCAGTGAGAGTAATATCGCCAGAAGTATAACTTCCAATCGTTGTTCCTCTCAGTCTAGTGACAGTATCAGTGGAGGAGTATTCGATAGTTGGATCGCCATTTCCATCTACACCCTGAGAAATACTGGTCGCACCAGCAGCAAGGAATGTGAAGTCACCAGAATTAAATACCTGTCCAGCAGTTGCTCTCAGTCTAGTGACAGTATCAACATAACTAGAGTCGATAGTAATTGTACCACCTGCCTGAGATACAGTAGAGGATCCAGTAGCAGCGATAGTAATAGCACCAGTCTGTGGTGTACCACCAACAGCAGACTGAACTGTAGTTACCGTGTTGTTATCTACAGCTGTACCAGCAATAGTGATAATATCTCCCTGTCTATCAAGTTCTAGTACAAGAGGTTGAGATCCAGCAGGGACAGAAGCAGGAGATCCAACCGCTAGTACGATATCATCATTGCCAGAACCAGATCCACCAGCAGTTAGTCTAATAATTTTTTGTGTTGCAGACAGTCCATCTACAGCAGATACTGTATACGTTGTATTGTCATTTGGTGTAACAACTGTTCCGCCTAGAGCAATAGCAGAACCATTGATAGTAATAGATGAGTTGGATAGAGCAGCGTTTGGAACGTTAGTAATTGTATTGGAAGCACCTGAAATAGTAGAACTCAGGAGAGTTTTATTTGTCAGTGTCTGTGTCTGTGTTAGATACACATCACCAGGACTACCCCACAGAACATTCGTTCCATCACTAGTCAGATACTTGCCAGCACCCCTGTCACCACTGATGATAATACCATTGTTTGTTAGTTCTAAACTATCACCAGCTACAAGCTCTTCAATCTTCCTTGATACTTCATTTACAATTAATGGAAAACGGTCAGACATTTAACTATCCAATGATACTAGTGCTCAGGTTTATTTATGCCTCAGGCAATAATGATCTGTCCAACCATTCCACTGTGGAACTGACAGATATACCAGTAAGTTCCTGGGATTACACCAGTTGTATCCCAAGTAATAGTTGCAACCTGCTGACCATTGTTCGTAACAGTTCCAGTAGTAACAGTATCTCCTGTTCCTAGAGTTGGAGATGTCTTGATCCAGAATGGATGACCCAAAGCATTTACATTGAACACTAAAGTATCTCCAGCAGAACAATTGATAGAAGGATCTAGTGCATTGTTGAAAGTTCCTAGAGCATCACTTCCAGTAAAGGTATAATGAGATGATCCACTATTTCCTACTGTAAATGTATACGTCTGTGCTACTAAAGCACCAGTACACAGTAACTTTCTCCTTGGAAATACTTGCCCATCAAATCTTTTACCAGCAGTGGTAGCAATTTGTCCAACTTCTCTTCGAGGATTTTGTGCTAGCAGATACCTGTTTGGACTTCCTCCCCTAGAAGATGGGTCATTGAATCCACCACCGTTGACATCAAATGTCATATCACCAGTCTTACTATACTGCTGAAGATATCCAATGACATCATCTTGTGTAAATCTATCTTTGCCAGTAGCAAGACATGCCATAACACCACATACTTGTGGTGATGCCATACTGGTTCCGTTGATTGGATAAAAGTAGTTACCAGAACCTTGTGTATATTTTGTGTCGTTTAGTCCAGTGTTTCCATAAGCAGAAACGATGTTATCACCAGGAGCATAGACATCAATAGCAGGACCAAAGTTGGTGTAAGTAGATCTCCTAAAGTCCCCCTGCTTACTCAGAGCACCAACATTAATTGATCCACTATCAGGAGAATTTGGCCAACCACCTCTCATGTAATAGAATGTTCCAACTCCACTTACAGAAATAGTATTGTTCCAGTTAGCACCATTTGGATCTGCGAACAAAAGATTATCATTTCCAGCAGCACCAATGATAACAACACCATCATCAATTGCATCTTGAATGTCTGCATTGACAGCAGAACTCCATGCTGGATACACATCAACACCAAATCTAATACCAAAGTCAGTTGTTAGACCTGCTGCTGTCCACCCACTAGGTCCTGGGTTACCAGCATTATACACAGTGCCCTGATAAACTACTTGGGTAACATCAGCAAACTGTAAGTTATCATTTGGCATAGGAATAATGCCACCATAACTATGATTTGTGATCGTAGGATTTCTTTTTCCAGTTGTTGGATTGATTGGTTTATTTTGATGGAACGCTCTCAAGTAATCAAAGATTAGCAACGCTGGAAACTGCTGTCCAGATGGATACTGACCAGTGACTGCCATGTTATAGATGTTTGCTTCTCTTGCCCATCCATAATGCTGACCACATGCAGTTCCAGTTACGTGATTGCCATGATACTGTGGTGTTGAAGCATTAGTTCCGTATGTAATTGTTCCAGTTGGTTCTGTCATTCCATCATCATCAATAGTATTGACTATTGTATTCAACTCATTGAACCACTGATACTGAACAAACCTTGTTTGATTACTGCTAGGACTGTACCACTCTTCACTATCATATGATACTGGGTCATCAACAATAACTACATCAACATGTCTACCGTTGTTGAATACTTCTACACTATCATTGACTTGTTCGTATGTCCACCCCTGACTGATAGGTCCAAACTGATTCTTACCTCTCTGTGCGTCACTTCCTGCACAGTGAATGTGTCCCCACTGATAATCATTAGGACTGATAGTTGCTGATCCCTGTGTATCATCTTTCCAGAAGTTACCAGTTACAGCATATGATTCATTGCTAACTACCTGGCGTCTAGGAATAAATCTATCTGCACGTTCTACACCCCAGACTCTAGGGTCTTGGCGCAGTCTCTCTGCCTGTTCCTCTGTCATCATGTAGTGAGTGTTCCTACTAATAGGACGCTTTTTAGTTAAAGGAAAGTTACTGAGTTGCATCTCATTGTAAAACTGCTCCAGGTCTTCTTTCCTGTAAAGAGTTACAACGTATTCCTTATCCATATCAAGCCTCTAGTTGTAGGTAAGTAAGAGTTACAGAAATATTTGCTGTGGACCCACTCTTATTAACAACCTTAGCGTAGGTTATTCCTGCTGCAGTAGAATTAAAACAAATAGTTCCAGGTGTAATCAACTGTGTAACAGCACCACTAGTGATAACCTCTGTGAGAACACCAGATCCTGGCAGTGGATCTGTAAGTTCCGTTCTGCTAGCATCGGATGTTCTACTTGCAGTGTCGCTGTAAAGAGTTACCCATGCAGCATGTGATGTTTGAATACTGTACAACACATATGTCTTAGGAGTTGTAATAGAAAGGTTTGCTGCACTACCATTAGCAATAGATTGTGTTACTAATGCAGTCGTTCTTGACTGCAATCCTGTTGTACCAGCAAGAGTTGCGTTGACCCAGTTTGCACCATTATACTGAAGGACTTGTCCGTTTGATGGTACAGCAATCGAAACATCACTGATGTTAGTTAGAGCACCAAGAGATCCAGCAGATCCAGTAACATCAATATTATATACACCACTCAATCTGTCAGTAGAAAGAGTTCCAGCATTTAGATTACCAGCATTCCTATAATATGCACCCTGCTGTCCGTCTAAAAGATCAGCATCAAGACCAGATCCAGGACCATCGTTTGCAAAAGTAATATATCCAGAAAGATCTGGTGGTGTATATGTAAAGACACCGTTGTTCGAATTATAACTCAAAGAAGGAGTGCCTGCTGCTGCAGTAGAAACAGATAACAAAGTCAAATCGGTAGCACTTTGTCCAGCACCTGCTGCTGCCCAAGACGATCCATTCCAAACATAAGTCAGACCAGCAACTGTATAAGTATAAGATCCATCAGTTGGTTGCCCTGCTGTCGAGGGAAAATTGATTGCCATTTTTTAATATGCTCCTTCCGACTTATTTAGTTCCAGTGTAGTCTGGTACGCCAACCGCCCTGTAAAAATACAGCGTCTACTCTCAAAGTATTATAGAATCCACCTTCGATTTGATTTGCCTGAACACCTGGGTCTGGTCTTAGTTGTTGTTGATTTACCCAGTTACCAGCGAAATCTCTGATTCTAATATTAATACAACGGCGTGTTCCTGTATTCATTCTGATGTAAGCAAGGATTGAGAACGCTGCTCCTTCTTCAAACAGAGCCTCATTGACATCAATAGTAAAGTCTCCCGAAGGATCAATAAAGACATAGTGTGGGAACCCTGCTTTCAAAGATACAGGTAGAGTAGTTCCATTGGTGATGATAGGAGCTTTTCTAAATCCTTCCTGTCCAATCTTGATGATCTCTTCGTAGTCACCATCATCAAAGTTGGGATCTTCTGGTGGTGGGAATAGTGCAGAAGGATCAGGGAAGTCAGCAGCAAATCCTGGGATATTAACTACACCATACTGGTGCCACAATTCAATTCTGATTCTAGGATCTGCTAGATCAGCAGCAGGTGGTTGGAGGATTGTATTCATCCAAGTAAGTGCATCTGCTGCTACTTCACCCAGACTACCAGCAACACCAGATGCAATTGCAGCATCTACAATAACTCTAGGAACGTGTCCTGCTCTCTTCTTACGCTTTCTAAAATCAATCTTACCTTCTTCGTCAAGACCCATCTTGACATCATCACCAATCCAAAGAGAATTGCTACCAAGGTATAGATCTCTAACTTTGTACTCAGCAGAACCAATATCATAAACGTCATTGACAACTGGAATTAGACTACCATATCCAGTAACTCTCCATCTAGAAGCAATCGAAGTTCCATTGTTTGTAGACAATTCAATTGAATTGTTACCACTATTTTGATTTCCTGTAACAGAAACTTGGTTTCCGTTATTACTTAAACTAGATGGATCTGCCAGTGGTGGAGATGTATCAACCCACTGAGAACTATCAGTATCCTGGTAGTAAATCTTGAGGCGACCAGTGTCACTCTCCCACCACAGATCACCAGCAACAGCAGCAGGTGGTGTGTCTGCAATAGTCACACTAGCAGCACCGCCGCCAGCACCAGTATTGTCATCACTTGGTTCCCACTGAGTACCACTCCACTTGAGAACTTGTCCTGCATTGGGAGTTGTATTGGCAACATTTGAAAGGTCACCAAGTTCAGATCCAGTATCAAGCAGTTGAATCCATCCACCAGCATGTGCTACATATCCATGTCCAGTATCATGAGCATGAGCAAACATACCATGATATGTGGATGCACTTACTGCCTGAAGATCTGTTAGAAGAGGAAATGCATTAGAGAAGTAAACCTTACCAGTAGTTGTGATGTCTCTAGTTGTTGTAGAACCTCTAGAAAGAACACTATCTAGTGTGTCAGTCTCTGTATAGGATGAAATGTAGCTAGGAGTAAAGTTTTCCCAGTTGGTTGTTGCTGCATTATATCTCAACAACTGTCCTGTAGAAGGACTGCTAACATTAACATCTGTGTGGGTAGTAATAGAACCAAGACTGCTTAGATATCCTGCAGCAGCATGGTTGCCCCATCCATATGCTGCATCCCAGTTACTAACTTGAGTGGAAGTAATACCACCAGCAGCAGATGCAGTAAATACAGGATCAGTTTCAGCACTTAGATAACCAGAAAGATCTGGTGGTGTGTATGTAAAGACACCGTTTGTATTATTATACGATAGATTTGCTGTGCCAGCTGGTGCTACACTAACAGACAAATCACCAAAAGTTAAACCACCTGATCCACCTACAAGATCGTTTGCTGGTTTCCAGGAAGAACTAGATGCTTCCCACTTGAGAACTTGTCCATCAGTTGGAGCAACGCTTAGATCTACACTGTTGAGATGTGTAAGATCTAGTGCGCTTCCACTAACTGTATATCCACCAGTAGCATTATGAGTTCCTTGTGTTTGAGAACCACCAGGAGTGGTCTGTAACTTTACAGCATTGTCATAGAAAATATCTACTTGAGCATTTGCTGCAGCAACAATGGCATACTCATTGTTCTGTCTAAAGAACATATATTGTCCATTGGTTTCAATGTAGAGATTTCCATTTCCACCTTCTGTAATATAAGAATCATTTCCGTTGCTATAGATTCTTAGATTATTGTTGGCACCATAGTAAGTGCTGTAGTTTGATCCTACAAATAAATTTTGAGATAGATATGTGCTCGCATTCAATTCAATCTTAGAAGGATTTCTATAGCACTTCAGTTCATTGCCATCTCCAAGTGATACAAAAGCATTGCTGGCATTGCCAGCAAAAAGATATAGATTATAGTCTGGGGAATCAATAAAAGCCCCGTCAATTCCAGTATAACTTCTGAACTGCAAACGAGTGTAAGATCCTGTGTCGTAGATTCTTAGAGTTCCATTATTACTCCCGTCATTCCTAAGAGTAATTTCAGGTGCAACAATAGCACCAGTAGAAATACTTCTAGAACTAGAAGATCCTCTGGCAAGTACCTGATCAAGAGTAGAAGTTTCAGTATATGATGTCAGGAAAGAAGAGAGATCTGGTGGAGTGTATGTAAACTCACCATTAACTGAATTGTAAGAAAGAGTAGAAGCACCAGCAGCAGTTACAGTTACTGTAGGAAGAGGAGGAACCGTTGGTTTGTTTAGAATTCTAGTAACACCACTAGTAGCATCCCAATCAGAGTTTACTTGAGCAGCAGGAATACTAGGTCTATTAGAAAGACTATTGTAATCTCCATCAAAAGGAGTAGTCCACTGTATAGTAGAACCAGTCGTGCTCAGTACCTGACCAGAAGTACCTGCGCTACCAGCAGCTTGTAGTGGTTTTCCAGCAGGGATGTTGAGACCTTCTTTGATCTCAATAGGAGAGTCATCCCCGTAATTAGCGATCTGGTTCGCAAGAATTTTTGACATACTTCCAGTCCTGAAGACAGTTTCTCTGAGCTAGAAGTATTTATGAATATACAAGATTGCCAGCAACGATGCTTCTACCATCACCCCTGTTTGGTGGAACATAATGATCTGCCCACCCAGGAAATAACAACATCATACCAGCAATAGGTTTGATCCTCTTACTCAAATTTCTGAATACAATAGGAGAAGATCCTGGTGGAGTATTCACATAATAAACAAATGACCAGTCGTTCTGTATATGATTATGAAAAGTCTGATGGTGACCAATCTTGTAAACCTGACCCCACAAATCAACTAACTTTGTAGGTTTATCTATAAGACTCTTCGCGTAATCAGCAATGACATTAAATTCTTTTACATCAAAACAATCCCACTGAGTCATTAGTGCTCCCTTATCTTTGGTAACACTGTTCTCACATATAATCTTATGCAGAATAGGATTCATCTCTTCTGCTTTTGGATATTTGTGTGCTTCTATTTCTTTTATCTTCATGATTCTATAAAGCGGGAGATCGGATTCGAACCGACGACATCTAACTTGGAAGGATAGCGTTCTACCACTGAACTACACCCGCAAAAAATGGGGGAGGTCAATCCCCCTAGGACACATGCACGCCACCTGTTTTAGTTTCAGTTGCAAAACAGGAAATCAACCACACGGAAGGGGTCATTTGGATCCACCACTTGCTCTTTGACTGGAAGCAAGAAACCAGGCGGGAGAGTATCCCATCCGCACCACCAGTTCTTATGGAAAAACTGGAAACCCGAGGGGTCGTGAAACCCATCCCGACCAGAGCAAGTTTTTAGTCATTTCGGGACTGGTAATCACCAAATGAAATAACATCAGGTGCGTTTCCTAAAGGAATGTACGATCCTGCTGCATCAAAGTCAATGTTATCCATTGCATCTAGATCTCTACCAGGACGGTTAAGATATTCAGATGACAGACTAAAACTATAATTAGGATCAAAAGTAATTTTCTCATTGACCTTTCGGTTTAGGTCACTGACTGACTGATACTGTGTAAACAGTTCAGACAGATATTCTTCATCTCCCTCAGCAAGAGCGTTGATCAATGCCTGACGGAGTGCTTCTTCAGCAGCTTGAACTTGTGATTTAACGCTCATAGTAACCTCAGTTGTATTTGCGATAGGCAGGAACACCATCAGGG
>Ga0255772_10002349_pt1 | contig 18468 bp, 27 predicted proteins | sample 071ome_34_FD_179970 | JGI IMG/M metagenome (GOLD analysis project Ga0255772, IMG submission 179970) | Coastal salt marsh microbial communities from the Groves Creek Marsh, Skidaway Island, Georgia - 071411BT metaG (version 2) | ecosystem: Environmental > Aquatic > Marine > Intertidal zone >...
TTCTGCTACTGGTCGTATTGACTCTGGCATACTAGCAAATAAGTCTGATGATAATATCAATACATTGTTTGCGCATTTAAAAGGCCGTAACTTTACGGAAATGCGTAAATGGGTTACTGAAAACTCTGACATTGAGTCAGCAGTACTTTATCGCCAACTATACGATAAAATGCCAGAAAAAGTAAAAAGTACTACGTCTATTGCTGAGTCAATTGTAGTATTGGCACAGTATCAATACCAAGAAGCTTTTGTAGCAAATCCAGAAATTAACCGTGTGGCAGCATTGGCAACGCTAATGGCTGAGTGTGATTGGAAATGATTGACTTTCTTAAACGTATTAGTTTACATAATAAAAAAGAAACATGCTTAGTTTGTGATAAACCAGTCGGTAATGATGCGGCTGTGGTGAATTACAAGTATTTGAATGGAACTGGTCAAGCCTTTGTCTGTAAAAAATGTGCAGACGATATGGATAACACACAATTGGATGGTACTGGTTATGACGCCATTTGATTATATTAATGATGCATCCCACTCAAAGAAAAACCTTATGCGCGGTAGTGAAAACGATAAGCTAGCCGAACAAGGTTATAATCCATGGCTAACTAATATAGCTTTCTCTCAACATCCCGATACTATTCTACACGCTAACCTTATGAATATGTATCACCACCTAGATAATCGTGCCCAATACGAGTATTTTATAAATAGTCTAAGATCAAAGAAGCGTTTTGGCAAGTGGTCGAAGAAAAAAGACAATGAAGATCTTGATACGATTTGTAATGTTTATGGTGTGAACCGAAACGTTGGCAAAGAATATCTGGCTTTATTGACTCGAGAACAATTGGAAATGATAAAAAACAATAATAATATAGGTGGAATTAACAATGAGCGTCATAGAAAGTCTGGTAGAGGTAACACTTCCTAGTGATGATTCTTTTTTAAAAGTAAAAGAAACTTTAACACGTATTGGTGTTGCATCACGTAAAGATAAAAAGTTATATCAATCATGTCATATACTTCATAAACAGGGTAAGTATTACATTACTCATTTTAAAGAACTGTTTATGCTCGATGGAAAAGTAAATAATTTTGATGATGAAGATAAGGCACGTCGCAATGCTATCATTAATTTACTTGAAGAATGGAATTTGATTAAAGTGGTAAATCATACACAAATCGAAGATCCAGTAGCGCCGTTGTCGCAAATTAAAGTATTACCATATAAAGAAAAAAATGATTGGGAATTAGTACCAAAATATTCAATTGGTAAGAAAAGATAAGACAACGCGTATAAATAAAAGGTGGATGCCATAAGGGTCCACCTAACATAACTATCTTGCTTAACGAAGGAGATTAAATATGAATTCACGTTCTTATACTACAGATATGCTCAATGATCCATTTTTTATTGGATTTGACAACCTACTCAATAAATTGAATAGACCAGTCCAAGGATCGACAAACTATCCCCCTTACAATCTAATGAAAACAGGAGACGATACGTTCTTGATTGAATTAGCTGTAGCTGGGTTTAGTGAAGAAGAAATCGACATTGAAGTACAAGACGGAACTCTCACAATTAAGGGAGAAGATACGCGTTACGATAGCGACGAAGTATCTTATATCCACAAAGGTATTGCGACAAGAAACTTTGAACGTAAGTTCACGCTTGCCGATACTATTCAAGTAGATGGTGCTAGCATGCATAATGGCGTACTGTCTGTTAAACTTGTAAATGTTATTCCTGAAGAGAAAAAGCCACGGAAAATTCCTATTGGAAGTCCTGAGCTATTACTTGAGGAATAAATAGAGGGGCTACGGCCCCTCGCCCACACACAACACAGGAGAAAAAAATGTTTTCAACAGAATACGTAACTAACATTTGGATCGATACAATCCAAAACGCAAAAAAGACTTGGGTCGATACTTGGATTAAAGACGAATCAATGAGTAAACCACTCTATGATTTTATTTCAGCACAAACAGAATTCACTAAAACAGCAATGAAAACTACTAATGAGTTTGCAAACATTGCCGGTGAAGCTATGGCGAAAGGACTAAAGAATGGCTAATAAAAATCCATTTGAAATCCGTGCTGATATGTTAGCTATGGCTAAAGATTACATGGATCAACAATATCAAATTAATATGGATTTTGTACGTAACTTATATGAGCAAAACAAAGCTACTGCTGAAGAATTTAAGAAAGCTTGTGAGCCATATTCTATAGAAGAAATGATGAAGAAAGCTCAAGAGCTATATTCTTTTGTTTCAAAAAAAGATTAAGAGAGAGGGCTTCGGCCCTCTTTTTCGATTGACATTTGTGTCGATCTATGATAGTATAAACACTATACACTCCAACACTATGAGGTTTTTATGCAAGGTTTTTACACTAGCGTTGCACGCTATGGTAATTCTATTTTGTACCGTGGATACAATCATAATGGCGTGAGGGTTGAGAAACGTGTTCCATTCTCCCCTACGCTATATGTACAATCAGACCAAGAAACTGGATACAAGTCAATTTACGACGAGAATGTAAAACCAATTACATTTGACACTATGCGTGATGCTAAAGAATTTATTGCTAAGTACGGTGAAGTAGATAACTTTAAAGTCTATGGTAACACCAACTATATTGCTCAGTTCATTGCTGAGACTTTCCCTAACGAAGTTCCATTCAACATCAATCATATAGACATCGGTAACTTTGATATTGAGGTTGCATCTGACGACGGGTTTCCACACCCTGAAGATGCGGCTCATCCAGTTATCTCTATTGCTTATAAAAGTACTAAATCCAGCATATTCTACGTGTGGGGCCTTGGTGACTATGATACGACTAAAGCAATCAAGCCAGAGGGTAGCCAAGTTAAGTATCTCAAGTGTCAAACTGAATTTGATTTGCTTCAGTCGTTTATTCGTTTTTGGCAAGATAATTGCCCAGATGTAATCACTGGCTGGAACGTAAGACTATTCGACATTCCATATCTTATTAATCGTGTATATCGTGTAATTGGTGATGAAAGTGTTAAACGCTTTTCGCCTTGGGGATTAGTATCTCAACGTAAGCTTTCGGTAAAAGGTAAGCAGCTCGACTCGTATGACATTACCGGCGTACAGCAACTCGATTACTTTGATCTATTCCAAAAGTTTGATTACGTATATGGTACTCAAGAATCATATACGCTTGACCATATCTCAAGTACAGTGCTTGGTGAAAAGAAACTCAGCTACGAAGAATACGGCACATTGCATGGTCTATACAAACACGATCACCAAAAGTTTATTGACTATAACATTCGTGACGTAGATCTCGTTGATCGCCTTGATAAACAAATGGGTTTGGCCGAACGGGCTATGACTATTGCGTATAAAGGTAAAGTAAACTTTACCGACACGTTTGGCACTACCGCAATCTGGGATAGCATTATCTATAACTATCTACTCAAAGATAATATCGTACCACCACCCAGTGAAGATAAACATAAACATCCATATCCCGGTGGCTTTGTAAAAGAACCGCATGTTGGCGCCCACGACTGGGTAGTCTCTTTTGATTTAAACTCACTGTATCCTAATCTCATTGTACAGTACAATATGTCACCCGAAACTTTGGTGAAAGATGCTAAACTTCCCGGTGAAGTTGATCAATATTTACTTGACGGTGATCCAGTACACTATGCTTGGCATGATAAAGATGTCGCTATAGCGGCCAATGGCTCAATGTTTCGTAAAGATAAGCAAGGTATTCTACCACGTATCATTGTCGATTACTATAATGAACGTAAGTCTGTCAAAAAGAAAATGCTTACGGCTCAAGCAGAATATCAAAAAAATCCAAGCAAAGAACTTGAACGTGAGATAAATATTCTAGATAATACACAAATGGCTGTCAAAATTCTTTTGAATAGTCTTTATGGTGCACTTGGTAATCAATACTTCAGATATTTCGATATGCAAGTTGCTGAAGCTATTACGTTGTCCGGCCAGCTTACTATCCGCTGGGCTGAGAAACATATGAATCGTGCCATGAATAAGATTCTTAAGACTGACAAAGATTATGTTATTGCGATCGATACAGATTCACTTTATGTTAACATGGGTCCACTCGTTAAAGCAGTTAACCCATCAGATCCAGTGAAGTTCCTTGATAAAGCATGCCAAGAAAAGTTTGAGCCTGCATTTGAAAAAGCATATGACGAATTATTCCATCGCATGCGCGCTTACGATAATCGAATGGTAATGGCTCGAGAAGTAATCGCAGATCGTGGTATATGGACAGCAAAGAAAAGATACATTCTTAATGTTCACAACTCAGAAGGTGTACAATACGCTGAACCTAAACTGAAAATCATGGGTATTGAAGCTGTAAAGTCTTCTACACCTATGGTAGTACGTAACAAGTTTAAAGAAGCATTTAAGATTATCCTAACCGGTACGGAGGAACAAACCCAGAAATTTATTCAAGATTTCGAGACTGAGTTTAAATCACTCGATCCCGAAGATGTATCATTCCCTCGTGGTGTGTCTGAAATTACTAAGTGGAAAGATAACAATGCTATGTTCAAGTCTGGTTGTCCCATCCACGTACGCGGTGCTATATTGTATAACCATTTCATTAAAGAACATGGTGTCGATAAAGAATATGAAGCAATACAAAATGGTACAAAAGTCAAGTTCTGTTATCTCAAAATGCCTAATCCAATCAAGCAGAATGTAATCTCATTTCCACAATACTTACCACGCGAGTTTGATCTCAAAGAATTCATAGACTATGATACGCAATTTGAAAAAACATTTAAAGAACCACTTAAACCTATCGTAGAAGCTGTCGGCTGGAATCTCGAGAAGGTTGCAACATTGGAGGACTTTTTCGCATGAGCGATGACATATTCGATTTTGGATTTACTGCAGTAGATGAAGACGAGCTACAGGCAGTACAACAAACAACAGCTGCAGCTAATGACGCTGAGCAACTCGCAACTACTACACAGGAAAGACTTGATAAACTATATAATGCTATTGTTCCACTCTTAAACAATCTCAAAAAGAATCCTGAAAAGGAATACATTCTTTGGCCAGATCGTTTAACGAAGGTAGAAGCTTTTGAATCTCACTTACAAAAAATCTATAGTGGTAGTTGACATTCCACATAAGCTGTGTTAGTATACTATTATTACACATAAGGAGTAAAAATGTCTCTTATTGAAAAATTAACTAAGTCGTCTACTATTAAGATGACTGCACCTATACTTGACTCAAAGGTATATGGTAAAAAAGATATGGCTACCACACCAGTACCAATGGTTAACGTAGCTCTATCTGGTCGAGTAGATGGTGGATTAGTTCCAGGTTTACTTATGTTAGCTGGCCCATCTAAGCACTTTAAGTCAGCTTTTGCTTTAATGATGGCTGCAGCTTATCAAAAGAAATATGATGATGCTGTCGTATTATTTTATGACTCAGAATTTGGTACACCACAATCTTACTTTGAATCGTTTGGCGTTGATCTAGATCGTGTCGTACATACACCTATTACTAATGTTGAAGAACTCAAGTTCGACATTGCTCAACAACTTGAAAACATTGAAAAGAATGATAAGGTTGTAATCGTTATTGATTCGATTGGTAACCTAGCTTCAAAGAAAGAAGTAGAAGACGCCCTTGACCAGAAGTCAGTGGCTGACATGACACGAGCTAAACAGCTTAAGTCACTATTTCGTATTGTAACACCGCATCTAAATCTTAAAGATATTCCATTAGTGTGCGTAAACCATACCTATAAAGAAATTGGTATGTTCCCAAAGGATATTGTGTCTGGTGGTACAGGTTCTTATTATTCGGCTGATGCTATTTGGATTATTGGTCGTCAGCAAGAAAAAGATGGTACTGAGATTGCGGGTTATCACTTTGTGATTAATATTGAAAAGTCTCGGCATGTACGGGAAAAGTCTAAGATTCCTATTACAGTAACTTTTGAAGGTGGCATTAAGAAATGGTCTGGTCTAATGGATATTGCTATGGAAGCAGGCTATCTTCGTAAACCAAAAGCTGGTTGGTATGAGCGCGTTGATCCATTGACAGGTGAAGTGATTGGTGATAAAATGTATAGAGCTAAAGAACTTGCTGATAACGGCGATTTCTGGAAACAGCTATTCACCGAAACTGAATTTGCTAACTGGATTAAAGAACGTTATTCAGTTGGTGGCAAAGCACTATTCGAATCAGAAGAAACTGTAGAGGAACCTACTGAATGATTGAAAATACAATTCTTTCAAGTCTTATTCACAACGAAGAATACGCAAGAAAAGTTGTTCCATTCATTAAAGATGAATACTTTGGAGATAACGATACGAAAGTATTGTTCCAAGAAATTCGAAAATACATTGATCAATATAACGGGCTTCCAACTAAGGAGGCCCTACAAATCTCGATTGATGAACGGGATGATCTCAACGAAGAACGATATAAAAATATCTCAGAGTCTATTGACGACATGGGATATGATAATGATACTGAACTCGATTGGTTACTTGATAAGACGGAAAAGTTTTGCCAAGATAAAGCAGTCTATAATGCAGTAAGGAAATCTATTCTTGTTCTTGATGGTAAGGATAAAGAATACGATAAGGGCGCAATTCCACAGCTACTTTCCGATGCCCTCGGCGTGGCCTTTGATACTAACATTGGCCACGACTTTGTGGAAAATGCTGATCAACGATTTGACTTTTATCACACTAAAGAAGATAAGATTCCTTTCGATCTCGACTATATGAATAAAATTACTAAAGGTGGTGTATCACGTAAATCTCTATCAATTGCATTGGCCGGCACTGGTGTCGGTAAAACTTTGTTTATGACTCACTGTGCTGCAGCTAATCTAATGGAAGGACTTAATGTTCTATACATTACAATGGAAATGGCAGAAGAAAGAATTGCGGAGCGTATTGATGCTAACCTACTCGACCTTACTCTCGACGATCTTCGTTATCTTACTCGTGATGTATACCACTCGCGAATGAGTAATATTCGTAAACGTACAAATGGTAAACTTATTGTAAAAGAATATCCAACAGCTTCGGCTGGTTCGAACCATTTTAGATTTTTACTTAATGAACTTAAACTCAAAAAGAATTTCATACCAGACATTATCTATATTGACTATCTTAATATTTGTATGAGCTCACGTATGAAACAGGGTGCTAATGTAAACTCATATACTTACATCAAAGCTATTGCCGAAGAATTACGTGGCCTTGCTGTTGAATTCAATGTTCCAGTATTTTCAGCTACTCAAACAACTCGTTCTGGCTATTCAAATTCTGACATGGATCTTACCGACACTTCAGAATCCTTTGGTCTACCAGCAACTGCAGACTTTATGTTTGGTCTTATCTCAAGTGAAGAACTTGAAAATCTTGGTCAAATTATGGTAAAACAACTTAAGAATCGCTGGGGTGACATTGCCAATCCAAAACGTTTTGTTGTAGGTATTGATCGATCTCGAATGAAACTCTTTAATGTAGAAGAATCAGCTCAAGAAAATCTAACTAACGATTCGAAACCAAAAAAGCAACGTGAAAAAACTGTAATGGATAATAGTGCCTTTGGTGAACGTTACGAAGAAGACTCAAAGATTACTAAGTTCCGTGGTAAGAAACCAAACTTTGAAGGTTTCGCATGACTTATAAAGTAGCAAAAATAAAAGAAGAGTTTCATATAATAGAAAAAGATACCAATCTCGTAATAGAAGCTTTTGAAGAAGAAAAAGAAGCCAGAACTCTTTGTCGATCTCTCAACTTGGGTTCTGGCTTTGGTGGGTACACTCCAATATTTTTTGCTAAGCAAAAAGAAAGACCGCCTACAAAATAAGCGGTCTTTCACTCGGCTTGATGCGATGTCGAGCAGAACCCCACTGGCACCCATTGTGCTGCCTCGACTATTCCTGTTGTGTTTCGCTTAAAAGCTAATCTCACACTTGCCTCTTACGTTGTTAACGTATATACGCACCCACATAGTTATTTATATAAATTCGCACTTAACTATTGACATTTGCGAAAAAAATATTATATTAGATACATGATATATGAGATATACGATAATCCAGAATGGCTATCCTTTGATCTAATGGATAGGCTTATGATGCATGCTAATGAGACTTTACAGTTTCCTAAAGACTCGTACTTCGTAATTGAATTTAACGAAGATGTTTCGGGTTGTGGAGACTGTGATGTAGTTGATGGTGTAGTTGAGATTAACATTAATTCAAACATATCTTATAAAGAAACAATGGTTACTTTGTTTCATGAACTAGTCCACGCTGAACAAATTCTTAAAAAAAGATTAATTGTAGGTGAAGGTAATATGCCTTCTCAATGGTGTAATGTTATATATACTACTACCTATGAAGATTCCCCTTGGGAAATTGAAGCGTACAAATTAGAAAAACAACTAATGAGGACCTTTGATGGAATTAGATAAAGATTGTTGCGATGTAGTCGATAGAAATATTAACATGGCTGTTCCTTGGTACATTATGGCAGCTTATGCATACTATGTTGACGATGAACCAATACTAAGCGATGCAGGTTTCGATAGACTTGCTAAAAAAATACTTAGCAATTGGGAAGAAATAGATCACTATCATAAAGAATACTTAAATGAAGATATGCTAAAGTCTGGTACTTACCTTGGAGATTATCCAAGTCGAGTAGAAGGCGCAGTACAACAAGTGAAGGATATATATCGTGCTAAATCTAAATGATCAAATTAAAGAAGCCCTTACCGAAGCAATGATTCTTGAGTGTGCTCGTGAAGAGTATGATGAAGACCATTTGTTATATGTAGCTCAAAGATTGTCAGGTGCTCCTTATAGTTTTATTAAAGAAATTCACAATAAAAGTAAAATTATTGAATTTAACTATTGACATTATCCGAATACTTGCCTATAATAAATATTAGAAAGTAAAGGGGCTATAATGTTTCCAACAGTTATCAAACTCAACGTAGCTACGTTTAATGATCGTATTATGGGTATGATGGAAGATCACAACATTAGTATGAGTGAGGCTTTATTATGGGACTTTGAAGGTTTTACTTTTACTGCATCGCATATATATGCCAAGTATGGTATACGTGGTTTAGAAAATAGATTTCGTACGTACTTAATACGTAATGGCGTCAGTGGTAAAGATTCTGATTTCTATACCAATATATTCCTAGGCCGTGATTATGATAGAAAATTGAAAAAGGATGATGATGATGCCAAAGGCGAAAATGAGCAAAGCGGACAGAATCCAGGAAGCGAAGCGTAAGCACGAAGATTGGCTCAAAAGTATGGGCTACAAAGGTGGTAAAGCTTTAAAAGGTAAGAATGGTAGACGTATAGGTATCTACGAAATTCCAGATTACAACACTGGTCCTCGTGTTACGAGCGATACTATTTGTAGTAATGGTAATAAAAAAGATTCTATTAAGTATACTGGCACTTATGTACAAGGTATCGCTACTATGCATAAGAGTAACGCTGTGCCAGTATCGAGTCGCGAACAAGCAATCGAAATATCTCAAATGCGGAGAAGTTAATAGTTCTTATAAATACTTGAAAGAGTATTAGAGGAATATTAATATGCCTGCACTTGACTTGGATATGGACTTTATCCGTAGAGCAGAAAAGGTTACAGCTTTTAACTTAACAGCTAAAGACTTTGAAACTTTGAAATACAAAAAAGAGATTCAGTATTTGTTTAATAAGAATTTCTTTCCAGACTTTGATTTGTCGAAGACGATTAATGGTGTTGATATGAGAAAATTGAATAACCTAATTTCTTCGCTTAGATCAAATGACATGGCTAACTTTACTAAAATGCATAAGTATCCACTCAAAGGCGTGGGTCCAGGTGAAGCTACAATGTTTTTTCTTGTCAATGATGGTCACCTTGGTGGAGGATCCTCTGCTGGGGTTGATTTCGTTGTAGGATCAAAGAAGTATGAGATTAAAGCTGTTGATGTTTCTTCTGATGGATATGCCTATAACTTTAAGTTAGGCGGTACATTCCCCATATCTGACATTGTACGAGATTTGCAGGACTTACAAAAGCGTGCTGGTTATGGATCTGGTGCTGAAGTCAATAAAGGTACTATTGCAAAGATCCGTGCAAACTTTCCAGCAGAACTCAAAGTAATTGAAGATAAGTTTGTCGAACGTTCTTATGAAAACTATTTTAAGAACCACGACATTATCTTTATTCGTAACACTACTAGCAAAATTGGTGATATTGTCGCAGTAAAGAAAATTAAGAAAGAAGAAATTTTCCTTGAGCGTATCACGAGTGGCGTAGCAAAACCAACGGTAAAAATTTAATGAAACGTTTTTCCACATATATCACTGAGTCTAAAAATACACATATGACTCACCTTGAGGATCGTATCCTTGATGCTGGCGTTGAAGGTACACGAGAAGCTATCAATTTTCTTCGCGCGCTACGCGACATGCTTGCGGGTAAGTCTAAAGGCAAAGTAAATGTTACAGTAAAATGGGATGGTGCACCTGCAATTTTTGCCGGTAAAGATCCATCTGATGGTAAGTTCTTTGTCGCAAAGAAAGGTATCTTTAATAAGAATCCAAAGATATATAAAACTAATGCAGACATTGACGCAGACACTGATGGCGATTTAAATACAAAATTGAAACTAGCTTTAGCGGAATTACCTAAGCTAGGAATTGAAGGAGTGGTACAAGGTGATTTCCTCTATTCGCAAGAAGATATTAAAACGGTGGAGATTGATGGAGAACCGCATATTACTTTCCATCCTAATACCATTGTTTATTCGATACCAAAGAAAAGCAAACTCGCTTCACAAATCCTTGCCTCAAAAATTGGAGTGGTCTGGCACACTACATACCGAGGAGACTCACTTGAAACAATGCGAGCGTCTTTTGGAAAGGAGATTGCAAGCACTCTTAAAAAGAACAAAAACGTCTGGTCGGTAGATGCAGTTTATAAAGACGTGTCTGGTTTAGCTACGTTTACTCAAAAAGAAACAGAAGCTGTTACCAAAATTCTATCACAGGCAGGTAAGATATTCTCTGGTCTTAAGCGTGAAACCATTGATGGTATTCATAAGAACGAAGAGTTAAGACTCAGAGTCAACACATTCGTGAACGCCAAAGTACGCGAAGGCCAGCGTATCACGAATCCTAGTCGTTTTGTTAACGAACTTGTAGACTATATAATGGGCTATTATAAAAAGCAAGAGGATGCACGTAAATCAGAACGTGGCAAACAAGCACAAAGAGATAAGTCCAAAGAAGTCTTAAAATATTTTAGTGTAGTTGACAAACGAGAAATCGTAAGACTATTTGAATTGTATAACCTTATTGTAGATGCTAAACTTATGATTGTACGTAAGCTCGATACGGCCAAACGTATAAATACTTTATTATTAACACCGAACGGATACGAAGTAACTGAGCAAGAAGGGTTTGTCGCAATAGATCGTACTGGTAAAAACGCAGTTAAGTTAATAGACCGGTTACAATTTAGTAGAGCAAACTTTTCAGCTGATATAATTAAAGGCTGGCAACGATAAATGGCACAGTGGAATAAAGACACCCAAGCATACTTACCTGGAAACAAAACGCTATTTGAAGCGTTTAACCTTGCGGACAAAGATGGTAACATAATCAACTCATTCGGAGTTGCTTCTAATGTACCTATTGCTGCAGGAGAAGTAGATGGTTGGTCAAACATCCACAAATTTGGTGCGGTTCCTCTTATGTCAACTAATCCAGGTGTTGGTTCCATATGGGATAAATCTGATACTTATTATCCTTGGGGTGCATTTGCTACACCTGGCCCACTTACTATTGCAACAACAACATCTAATGGATCTACTTCTACATTAGATGATGGTGTTGATGTAACCATTATTGGACTCGATGAAAACTTCTTACCAGTAGAAGAAACAATAACAATCACTGGTTCAGTTGGAGGTGGAGCACAAATTTTTGCTCGCGTATATAGAGCATTTACTTCAGCCGATAACCAAACAGAAATCCGCGTTTCTACCACGACTGGTACTCCTACCGAAATATTGAGAATTAACATCCATAAAGGTCAAACATTAATGGCAATTTATACCGTGCCGGCAGGAAAAACGGCGTACCTCACTAAAGGTACTGCAACTTGTCAATCTAATGCTGACGCTACAATTGATATGTTTGTTCGTTATGGTGGAGTTGGAGCATTTAGAATTGGCCATACTGCTGAGGTTGCAGGTGTAGGCGGACAATATACTTATGAATTTTCTGTACCAGTTCAAATGCCCGAATTAACAGATATTGATATTAGAGCTACAGTAAGATCAAATAATGCTAGAGTTACTGCAGCGTTTGATATTCTTTTAGTAGATAATCCAACGGAGTAAAAAATGGCTTGGGTAGCAGTAATAAATAATCCCGATTGGGAATACGATAATGCAGCAACAATTGCCGATACTTATCCGGATACACATGGTACAATTGCCGGAGGTATACGTACGTACATTACTGAAAGTGGTTCGGTAAGAGAAACGTATATTAAATGTAGAAAAGTAACCAACCCAACTGCGGTAGGTGAACTCGATAAAACTTATTATGATAATTATACTAAGCGTGGTGGAGCTATAGGCTAGAGTTGACATATGTGCAACTCGGCTATACCTAATTGGTAACCCATTTTTACCTATTTCTGTAATAAATATTCTTGAAAAGGAATGACATTACAGGAGTCACACATGTCACATTTAGTATTAACCACTGCTGAGTTCTTCCGCTTAGACTGGATTTCATCTTTTGTATATCGCATTATTGCGCAGATGGATAGACGTTCAAAAATCAATGATACGATTAAAGAACTATCAAAGCTTTCAAATAAAGAGCTAAACGATATTGGAATTTCACGCGGTGAGATTCGTAGTATCGCAGAAGAATCTTTTCCACCAGTAAATAAAAATTTAAAAGGATGGGTATAATGGCGTTTTTAGTAGATACAGTCACAATCGATCATCGTTCATACTTCCAAAAACTTTGGGCCAGATTTTTAAGATGGACTGAAGTTGTTGGATATAGCAGAGCAGCTACTCATTTTGCAAGTCAAGGTCAATATGATCTAGCTAAGAATTGCATGATGCAAATCGCCAAATTAAAATCATAATAAATAGGCCAGAAGGTCTTTGAATAAGAGGGCTTCGGTCCTCTTTTTTTATATGGAGTCATTATGAATAAACAACACATGCGTACATGGGGATCCCACGTTCCCATTAATAAAACAATCATAGAATTTTTTAAAGTTACTGGTGTTATGGAACTAGGTGCTGGATATAATAGTACACCTATGTTCTTTCAGCACAGTCCTTATACAATTTCTATTGAGACTGACAAAGAGTGGGTAGATAAGATGAAAGCCGATCTATCCGAAGATGAGAATCGTAAGCTTATTCACCAAACTACTTTGAATCCCGCTACACGAGCAACTCGTAGACATATGGTAAGCCAAGAGTTTTTGCAAAATGCTTATGAATTTTGGATGAGTCATATGGACGATAGACTTAACTTTCTTTTTATCGATAGTATTTCAAGCCTACGATATGAAGCTTTAACTCGTTTATATGATAAATTTGATTTTATTACATTCCACGATTATCAACCTCCTGGTATTACGAATCATTACAATGGTGGCTTTACTCCACCGTCTGGTTATAAAGCATATATAGATAAGACATATCCAGCTTGCACTGGTATTTTAATTAAAGATAGTGTTGAATTTGATATGGATAAGCTCAAAGCTCATCATCAAAAAAATGCTAAAGAATATTTAAACGACTCGAATCCTAATATAGTACAATGGTCATAAGTGAAAAACATAATTTTATTTTTATACGAATTCCAAAGAATGCAAGCACTAGCTTAGCTACATTCTTTATTAAAAACTATTGCTATCCCGACGATTACTATACGGCAGTTGGAGATTCTGGTATTAAAAATAGTAGAATCCCACAAGCTGTTTTAGATAAACATCGTAAGCAATATAGGTTTATTCATCTTACGTTAAATGAGATTATTAATGAAGGTCTTATTACAAAAGAAGCAGCTCGTCATAAACGAGTAATTGGCGTAATAAGAAATCCATTCGAACGCCAATTAAGTTTGTTTTTCTTTTTAAATAGAAATAATAGAACAAGTGCTACACCTAGCCAGTTTAGACAAATTATGCAGAATGGATACTATGAATCAGATGGTTCTAATCATATACTACAATCCGACTATTTAAAAATAGGTGATGAAAACGTAGGAGAGTTTTGGAACTATGATAGTTTAAATATTCACACCACTACGTTTGCAAGTAAATATGGTAAACCTCAACATGGGTTACAAGCGTTTAAAGCTGGTATAAAACCAACAGATCCTAATCTTATAAATGATTATTACGATGCTGCTACAAAAAAGGCAGTAGAAGAATATTTTGCAAAGGATTTTGAGATTTATGAAAATTGATCGTGCACTTATTATTCGAAGACTTGAAAATGAAATCTCAATGGAATACGCAAAGGGATGTGCAGAGTCATGTGAAAAGCATGGATTACCATATGAGTTTATTAATGCCGTAGAAAACGTACCATGTGATGAAGCTTTTCGTTCGGTAGGGGCTAAAAAGAATCCACGCTATAGTAATACTCAAGGCAATTGCTGTTGTCATAGTTCTCATATTAAATGTTGGAAACGTATCATTGAACTCGATAAGGCATGCATTGTTCTAGAACATGACGCTATTGTAAAAGGTGATGTAAAAAATATTGATATACCTGACATGGCTGTAGTTACCTTTGGTCATCGAGTAGTCAATGAAACCGATTATAATCCAGTTGGTCCTATTGAAAGACTCAAAGAAATACCACGAGCAATAGGTGTACACGCAGCAGGGCTTACTCCAAAGACCGCGGCGTGGTTATGGCAAGATGCTAGAGATAATGGAATTAGTGTTGGCGTAGACAAATGGTTAATGATGCAACGTAAGTCTGGTTTACCACTATACGTATCAGAACCAGAACAAGTTGTATGTTGGGCTCGAGTGTCAACATCTAATATTCAGCGTACTGTACAATTTAAAAACCACCCACGAGCACAAGTACAAAATTATAGAGAAGCCTTTTCGAATAAATGGCGAGAAGGATTTACAGGATGAAATATTTTATTTTTGGATTACAGAGATCGGGTACAAATTTTATTGAGCAATCAATGACTCAAAACTTTGGTGCCCAAAAACAAAATAGAACTAATGCATGTTGGAAACATTTTATTGATCCACCTCAAGGTTGGAATCCACAAGTACCTACAATCGTTATTCATAAAAATCCATACACTTGGGTAGAATCTATTTGTTTCCGTAACACTGTTGATTGGATTAAAACTCAACGTAAATATCCAGCGCAAGAAGCTATTCAACCAGAGTTTCAGCTTGGTCCACAAAAAATAAATTTAGCTAATTTAGCTAAAACATATCTTCACTTTCATAATGAATGGTTTTGGAAAATGCCAGAAGAAAAGAAACGCAATATGCTTATTATTAAGTATGAAGATTTATTAGTTGAAGAAAAAAAGATTGCAATTTTTGAAGGCATGAAAACACGATTTGGTGCTACACAAACTAAACCAACATGGACTTTTCCTGCGCGTGGAAGAGTAAGTCAATCTTCAAATTATAATCCACAAATAGAAAATTACTATTTACAAATGAAGCCACAGCAATTAACACAAAATCATATCACTATGATTAATAATACTATTGGCGCTCAAAATATCCAAAGGTTGGGTTACGACATATTATAAATAGTCTTAGTTAATTGCAGTCAGTCTTTGGAAAACCTGCGATAGAGAGGTACAATGGAAAACGATAATGAGAACGTAGAGGCTCAAAAGCCCGTCGAAAAAAAGACAAAGAAACAGGAAAAAGACAACAAAGAGTTCGTAAAGAACACTGTTGAAATCAATCCTGATTTAAAAGAACAAGCTGGTAAAACAGTAGTTGTTGGCTGGGGTAGAATGAATCCCATTACAGTAGGCCACGAAAAGCTTGTAAATAAAATCCAATCAGTGGCAAAACAAAATAGCGCAACTCCTGTTGTGTACTTAAGCCAATCTCAGGATAAGAAAAAGAATCCCCTTTCATATAATGATAAGATCGCATATGCTAAGAAAGCATTTGGTTCTATTGTAAAAAAGACTACAGCTAAAACTATTATGCAAGTTTTAGCCGAGCTACAAAAATCTTATAAGAATGTAATTTTAGTTGTAGGCTCAGATCGTGTAAAACAATTTGACGATCTATTAGCAAAATATAATGGTAAAGACTATACCTTTGATAGCATTAAAGTCGTGTCAGCCGGTGAACGTGATCCGGATGCAGATGATGTGTCAGGCATGTCAGCATCTAAAATGAGAGCACTCGCATCTCAAGGTAAACCAGAAGAGTTTAAAAAAGGTTTACCACGTAAATTACAATCATCTTCCCAAAAACTATATGATCTAGTAAGAGCAGGTATGCAATTGTCAGAAGAATTAGAAGCAGAAGGACTTCTTACAGAAGCTCCACTTACAGTAGCACAGCGTATGAAACGTGGACGTATTATGAAAAAGTATGCGTCTCGTATTGCTATGGCACGTAAGCGTAAAATGAAACGTAAAGCTGACCTTGCGACTATTAAGAAAAGAGCACGTAAAAAAGCTATTGACGTTATTCGTAAAAAGGTAGCCGGAGCTCAAGGTAAATCTTATCAGGAAATGTCAGCTAGTGAAAAGTCTATGATTGATAAGAAAGTTCAAAAGCGTCAAGCTGCTATTGAGCGTATTGCAAAAAGACTTATTCCTCAAGTAAGAAAAGTTGAAATGGCACGTATTCGTGGTAAGAGCGTTAACGAGCAATTTGAAAATACTTTTACTATTAACATTAATGAACAGTTTGAAAATATGTTTGAAAATAAAACATACCATTCTGGTCTATCTAAGTCAACTGCGGCAAAGCGTAAAGCACACTTTGAAAAAGGTGCAAAGATGGATGATAATAATCCAGCTGCTTATAAACCAGCACCGGGTGATGCTACTGCAAAGACAAAAGAATCTAAGCATACTAAAAAGTATCGTGAAATGTATGGTGAGGAATATGACACACCAAAGAAAAAACGTTTTCACGAATTATTAAAAAAAGATGGGAGTGTAAAGCATGACCGTCGTTTTAAGTTTAATCGTAAAATGGCTACTGAACAAACTGCGGAGATCGACAGGCTAAAAGATCAGCATAAAGATGAGAAGAATAGAATGAGAAGTTCACACGAGCGAGAGCTTGATAGAGCTAAAGTACGTGCAGTTCGTTCTAAAACTTCTATGGCTAATAAACCAATCAAAGAATCTTTTGAAAACGATGAAGAGCTATTACAGTTAGTGAAAGAAATACACGAATCACTACAGCTTGACGAATCAAAAGTAAAATCTGCATTACAGAAAAAGGCTGAAAAATCAGGCATGCCATATGGCGTATTGAAAAAAGTATATGATCGAGGCGTAGCGGCATGGCGTACTGGCCATAGGCCGGGTACTACACCATCACAATGGGGATTTGCACGAGTTAATTCTTTTGTTACTAAATCTTCTGGTACATGGGGCAAAGCAGATAAAGATCTTGCATCTCAGGTGAAAGGCAAATGAAAACCTTTAAGCAATTCACAGAAGCATGTTGGAAAGGCTATAAGCAAGTAGGCATGAAAAAGAAGGGAAAGAAAATGGTCCCTAATTGCGTGCCTGAAGAATATATTGCAGAAGCAGCAAAGGCACCTAGTTGGAAGCGTGCTGGGCCTAATGGAGAGCTTGAAATTAAATTTCCAACTGGTCGTAGATTTAAAGTTGAAAAACAATTAGACCATAACGAACGCCATAGGGGCGAATGGAAGGTTATGGAATGGCAAAATGGTGAGTGGGAGTGGGCAGATACATATAGTCCCAAAGGTTATGCTAAAGAAATGGCAATGAAATTGGGCCAATATAAAAATGGTAAAAAGGTTGCAGACTATTCTCACACGTTCCAATACGAATCTTATATGTATGAAGAAATAAAACCACATCCAGAGGTAATTAAAGCGTATAAAAAGACATTAGATGCAGAAGACAAAGCCGGAGATTATAACCATAGATCAAATAAAGCAAGGGTTACACGAGCTGCTAATCATTTAAGCAAAATGATTAAAAAGCATCACGGTGAATTAGATATGCGTAATAAGATTAAGCTTCGCACTGCATTACAAAATATTGCAGAAGCAGCAGGATACTGGGGCACTAGTGAATTAGCTGATAAATATGCTAGAGAGACTCCTGGCCAAGAGCCAATGAAAACACATAAAAATGTGTATAAAGAACCAAAAGCAAATAAAATA
>Ga0255772_10002351_pt1 | contig 18465 bp, 17 predicted proteins | sample 071ome_34_FD_179970 | JGI IMG/M metagenome (GOLD analysis project Ga0255772, IMG submission 179970) | Coastal salt marsh microbial communities from the Groves Creek Marsh, Skidaway Island, Georgia - 071411BT metaG (version 2) | ecosystem: Environmental > Aquatic > Marine > Intertidal zone >...
GCGTTCCATCTGGTGGGGGGTTCCGGGGGCGACCCCGTACGCCTCGCCGGTTGCGAAGGCGAGATCCCACAACTCCTGACCGCGACTGCCGTCGGTCAAAAAGAGTTCGAAGCCGCCCTGTCGACTCCAGCCGGACCGCATGACGACCATCGGGATGCCCTGGAGCTCGACCTCGCGGAACTGGAAGAAGCCGATCTCGTCGACGATGTCGCCGAGCAGGTCACGAACGAGATCCTCGGCTTTGGGCCCCTGGATCGCGAGCGGCGAGACATCGGGCTCGCGGACGGTGACGTCGAAACCCTTTGCGCCGGCGACACCCTGGCAGAACAAGGCGACGTCGCTGTCGGCAATCGACAGCCACCACAGGTCCTCACGGATCGGCATCGCGATCGGGTCGTTGATCAGAATGCCGTCGTAGTTGGCCATCGGCGTGTAGCGGCCTCGGCCGACCTTCAGCGTCGAGAGGTTGCGGCACGAGACATAGTCGGCGAAGGCGCGGGCGTCGGGGCCTTCGATCTCGACTTGACGCTCGGCGCCGACGTCCCAGATCGACACGCCGGTCATCAGGCGCTCGTATTCGCCGAGGGTGTCGCCGTAGCTCGTCGGCATGTACATGCGGTTGTAGATCGTGTAGTGGGTCGCTCCCGCTGCAGCTGCGGCGGCGTGGAAGGGCGACTTCTTGATCCGAGAACCGATCGTGATCTGGGCCATCCCGGCAGGCTATCGGCCCTCGTTAGCCTTGGGCTAATGGATGGAATCCTGCCGTTGATTTCTCGGCGGTGCGCTGATCGCTACCAGAAGTTGGTTCCCGGCTCGCCCTTGAACGGGCCGACCACATCACTCGTGATCCAACCGCCGTAGAACAACCCGGGCTGCGGCTGAACTCGCTCACCATCGACGAAGCACGCCACGAGTGCCGGATAGAAGGCGAGATGGTGCTTGAGGTCGGCGAAGTCACCGGTCGGTTCCTCGTACCACCAGGCGGCACGCTCGACCCGCCCATCGGGAACGACGACATCGAAATAGGCGGCCTCGCCCTTCCATTCGCAATACGTGCCGCCGGGAACGGCCTGCAGCAACCCGAGTTCCACATCGTTGGGGTTGACGTAGTAGGTCGGCGGGTGGCTCGTCTCCAGAATCCGGATGGGGGCGCAGGTGTCGGCCACGACCAGGCCACCGACTTCGACACGGACGTGACGATCGACCACTTCGATGCGGGGTGGGCGAGGGTAGTCCCAGACGGACTCCTGGCCGGGCCCGGCAGGCAGGGGGGTGGGGCGGCGCATGTCAGGACTACGATCGCCGCCGTTCGCCCGGATGCGGAGGTGGCCGATGGCACCCAGGATCAGCGGCGACGCCGACGAGCGGTTCGAACCGGTGCGGTCGGCGCTCGCCACCAACTTCGACGAGGATGCGGAACTCGGCGCATGTGCTGCGGTCGTGCACCGGGGACGTCTCGTCTGCGACGTCTGGGGTGGGTCGGCGTCGGTTGACGGATCCCGCCCGTGGGAGTCGGACACGATCGTCAATTTGTGGAGCACGACCAAGACGGTGGCGGCGCTCGTCGTGCTGCTCCTCCACGACCGGGGTGTGCTGTCGGTCGACGATCCGATCGCCGCGCACTGGCCCGAATTCGCCGCTGCCGGGAAAGACGGTGTCACCGTCCGCCACGCGCTCACCCATCTGGCCGGGCTCCACGAGTTCCGGCCGCCACTCGAGCACGAGACGATGTTCGACTGGGACGAATGCTGCTCCCTTTTGGCCGCGCAGGCGCCGATTCGACCCCCCGGGGAGGCGTTTGCGTACCACGCCTTCACCCAGGGGTTCCTGCTCGGCGAGGTCGTACGCCGGGTCACCGGGCAGACGATGGGCGACTGGATCCGAGCCGAGCTCACCGAACCGCATCACATCGACTTCCACCTGGGCGTTCCCGAGTCGGTCCGGCCCCGGATTGCCGAGACCGACCACGCCGCCATGCCGCCATCGAACGATGGTCCCGATCGGGTGGCTGACGTCAACACGGCTCGGTGGCAGACGTCAGAGTTCCCCTCGTCGAACGGCCACGGCAACGCTCGCTCCGTAGCGCAGCTGCTTAGCCTCCTCACTCGCCACCCGGTCATCGATCTCGACCCACTCGGCGACCGTGCGCTTGATCTCGTCCGCACGGTCGACTGGGACGGTCCCGACCCTGTCACGGGCACGAATGTCCGCATGGGCGTCGGGTTCGGACACAGCTCTCGCTCGATGCCGGTCGGGGTGAACGACGAGACAGTGTGGTGGGCCGGCCTTGGCGGCTCGATGGCGGTCGTCGACCTCGAGCAGGACCTCGTGGTCGTCTATGCGATGAACCGGATGTTCCCGTCGACCGACCATGTCATGCGGTCGATCCGGGTCGTGCACGCGGCGCACGCGGCCGTGCGAGCCTGATCCTCAGGCCGAGCGGGTCGCTGCGCTATCAAGCCCGTCATCGAAGGCGATCGCCTCGGTTCTGGCAACGGAGCGGGCGACCGTATCGGGGTCGGGAACGAGGACCGAGGTCAACCAGACGCCGTTTTGTACGGTGAGGATGTCGTTCGCCCGCCGTTCGACCTCGCCAGGATCGAGATCGGGCCGGGCGGCGGCCAGCAACGCGACCAACCCGGTGAGGTAGCGCCGTTGTGCCGCCTGGTTGATCGCGGCGTAGCGCTCGTCGACGCCGGCGAGCGACCACAGTTGGAGCCGGAGGGCCAGGTAGGGCACGGACAAGAAAGCGGGGTCGGCGATGCGGTGGAGGGCGACCCGCAGCGCTTCGCCGGGCTCGGCGCCGGGGGGTGGTTCGACAAGGGCGTCATCGCCGTCGGCGATCCGTTCGAGCGCCGCAGCCACGAGACCGTCCTTGTCCTCGAAATAGTAGGTGGCGAGGCCGAGTGCGACCTCTGCCTCCCGGGCGACGGCTCGCATGGTCACGCCCGAGATGCCGTCGCGGGCGAGCACGGCGAGGACCGCCTCGAGGATGCGTTCCCGCTTTTCAGCCGAGGTGTCGTCGCGCATCAGAGCCGCATCTGCTGGACCTGTGCCGACAGGCCGCCGTCGAGCACCCACAATTGGCCGGACGCGTAGCGAGCCTCGTCGCTCGCCAGCCAGTTGACGAGGTTCGCGATGTCGGTCGGTGTGCCGTACGTGCGCAACGGATGGACATCGCGCACGGCTTGCTGCAGCGAGTTGATGTCGCCGTGCTCCTGGAAGAACGATTGCAGCATCGGTGTATCGACGTAACCAGGGCACACGGCGTTGACTCGAATGCCTTCGGGGGAGTGGTCGCACGCCATCGCCTTGGTGAGGGCGTGGACAGCACCCTTGGTCGCGCAATAGGCCGCCAGTTCAGGGTCGGCGATGAAGCCGTCGTAGCTGCCGAAGTTGATAATCGAAGCGTGGCCTTCGCTTTCCCGAAGGAGCGGCAACGCGTGCTTCGACGTGAGAAACGTGCCGGTGACGTTGATGGCGAAGATCCGGTTCCATTGGTCGAGCGTGGTGGTCTCGATCGTTTCCTCGATCTCGATACCGGCGGCGTTCACGAGGATGTCGAGTCGGCCGTGGGTGTCGCGCACCTGGGCGAAGCCGGCCATGACAGCAGCCTCGTCGGTGACGTCGAGGGGGAGGAAGGATCCGGCAGGAGCATCGCCCCCGACACTGCCGCCGTCGCTCAGGTCACCGGCATAGACGATGGCGCCTTCGGTCTCGAAGCGTTCGCAGACCGCCCGTCCGACGCCGCCGCGTCCACCGGTGACGACGGCGATCCGATCATCGAGCATTCCCATCGAGAGTTCCTTTCGACTGAGGGCCGGTGATGCCGGCCCGGGTGGTGGCGGGTTCGCTTCGGAGACCGAACGACCATGTGGCGTTGCGCCGCCGGCAAGTACCGTCTCGGCCATGAGCACCACGCGCTGGATCACCGAGATGGGCATGGGCGTCGACGTCCGAGGTCGCGATTACACCAAGGCGGCCCGACGGGCGGTTTTCGACGCCCTTCGACACAGTTCGCTCAACCTCTTCAATGCAGCTGGCAAGTCCCGCGACGACATGCACGTCGCTGTGATGATCGGCTGCGCTGATCCCGACGCCGTCGATCTCGACGCCGTCGCCGACGAAGTGCCCTACGGCGTCGTGACCGTCCGGGCCGAAAAGGGCGGCCTGAACGTTCCGCCCATCGATGCCGACGGCACCGGCGGGGTCACGATCGCCTGTGCGGCGATCCTCGTGAGCTTTCCCGACTGACGTCCGACTCATGTGCCGGCGCGATACGCGTCGAGCACGAGGCCGTGGAAGTGGTGCACGGCGTGCTCGGAGAGTCCGGAGCCGGTCGGGTCGTGCACGATGCGACCCTGATCGAAGGCAGGCGTGCGCATACCGCGCTGCACGCTCTCGACGAGACCGATGTCCTCGGGCTGAAGGACGTCGTCGATATAGCGAATCGAGTCGAGTTCGGCCTCGGTGGGTTCGGCGGTCTCCAGGAAGAAGTCGTACGTCTCGAGCGTCCGCTCCGGCCCGACGGGGATGATGTGCATGACGATGAAGTTGCCGCGGCCCGGGTAGCGCATCAGGCAGGTGTTGGGCCACAGCCACCAGACGGCGTGATCGGTCACGGTGGCTTCGCTGACGTCGTAGGCGGAATTCGTGCTCTTCCCGGCCTCGGCCATGTGGGAGCTGTAGATCCCGTGGGTGGTCACCTTGTAGGTGTCCATGTCGACAAGCGAGACGAAGTCCTTGTGGGCGACGTGGCAGTGGTAGCACTCAAGGAAGTTGTCGACGACGTTCTTCCAGTTCGACTCGATCTCGTAGGTCAGACGATGAGCAAACGTGAGCTGCTCGATGTCGGGCGCCCAGTGGGCGATCTCCGCCCCGAGCTCGCCCGCCTGCTCGGCGAGCGGTGCTGCGGTCGGGTCGAGGTTGACGTAGACGAACCCGCCGAACTCGGTGACCTGGACCTCGTCGAGGCAGATCTCGGCGGTGTCGAACCCGATCAGGTCGCCCGTGCGGCGAGCACCGGTGAGGTGGCCGTCGAGATCGTAGGTCCAGGCGTGGTAGGGGCACACCAGACTGCGGGTGGTGCCCGCACCAGAGACGAGTTCGTGGGCCCGGTGCTTGCAGACGTTGTAGAAGGCCTTGAGTTCGCCTTCGTGGGTCCGCACGACGACGATCGACATCCCGGCGATCTGTGCGGTGACATAGCTGCCCGCCTCTCGGACGTTCTCGACATGGCCGATCCATTGCCACGTGCGGGCAAAGATCGCCTGCTGCTCGTGGGCGAACCATGTGGGCGAGGTGTAGGCGTCGGCGCGCAGCGACATCGAGGCTGCCGGGTTCTGGTGGTAGCCGGTCCCGATCGATGCGAGGTCTGCGGAACTCGGCAGCGACACATGGGTTGAACGATCGTTCAAGTCGGTCATATCCGCAGTGTTTCGAACCGCTGACCAGTTCGTCAAGCATCGACGTGACGGTTGTCGCATCGGCGTCTCTGGATCGGCCCTCTTCCGTACAGTGAAGACACGCCCGCAACTTCCGTGCGGAGCGAAATTCGGAGGTACCCCCTAATGCTGCTCCGTCGTCGCATTGACATCCCCACCACACTCCTCGAGTCCGCAATCGCCTCGACCGTCCCCACGGCCGAGCTCGAGACGGTGCTCCGACTCGGCACCCGTGTCACCGTTCCCGGCGGCACGACCATCATGGACGAGGCTGGCTTCGGTCGCGAGTTCCTTGTCGTCCTCGATGGAGCGCTCGCCGTCAGCCGCGAAGGTGACGAGGTCGCCACCCTCGGCGCCGGCGACATCGTCGGCGAAATCGCACTGCTCGAGAACTCTCGCCGCACCGCCACCGTCTCGGCGCTCAGCGACGCCGATGTCCTGGCATTCAACCGCCGCGAGTTCGCCACCGTGCTCGACGAGTGCCCGGCGTTCGCCGCATTCGTCACCGCCACCGCCGAATCCCGCCAGGCTGCCTAAGCCCCACCGGCCCACAATCGAAACCCGTGCATCGGCGGCCCAGACGGGGCCGAGCGGAGCAGTTCGCCCACGACTACGGTCCCGGCGATGACGTTGCGACACGGAACCCCGATGGTGGCAATCCCTGGCCCTTCGGTGATGCCCGAGCGGGTGCTCGCCGCCTTCCGGCTCCCGATGCCCAACATCTACGAAGGCGAGTTGCTCAACGTCGCCGACGAGGTGTTCGCCCGGCTCCCGGCAATTGCCGACACCGCCGGCCACGCCTTCTTGAGCATCGGGAACGGTCATTCCGGTTGGCAGATGGCGGCCGCCAACACGCTCAGCCGAGGCGACAAGGTCCTCGTTCTGGAATCGGGTCGCTTTCCGGCTGTGTGGGGACTGTTCCTCGAGCGCTCCGGCATCGAGGTCGAGACCTTGCCAGCAACGCCCCGCTCACCGGTCGACCCCGAGGCCGTTGAGGCCCGACTCGCTGCTGGCCCGACTGACGAGTTCGCCGCCGTTCTCGCGGTCCACGTCGACACGGCAATTTCGGTCCGCAACGACATCGAGGCCATCGGGCGTTCGATCGCCGCGTCAGGATCATCGGCTCTCTTCGTCGTCGACTGCATTGCGTCGATGGCGTGCGACGAATTCCACATGGATGCCTGGGGTGTCGACATCACCATTGCCGCGTCACAGAAGGGTCTCATGACCCCGCCGGGTCTCGGCATCGTTTGGGCCAACGAGCGTGCGATCGAGCGCGGCCGCAACGCCGACCTGCGCGACGGGTACTTCGACTGGCAGGCCCGACTCGAGGGCGAGCAGATCTACCAGCAGTTCTCCGGCACCCCGCCGGTCAGCCACTTGTTCGCCCTCCGTGAGGCCCTGCGCATGATCGACGAGGAGACCCTCGCCGTGCGCTGGCAACGGCATCGGGTGCTCGGCGATGCCGTCCGGTCAGCGGTGCTCACGTGGGAGACCCCCGGCGGGGTCGAGTTGATGATCCGCAAGTCTGGCGCACAGGCCGACTGTGTCACCACCGTTCTGACCCCTCACGTCGATGCACTGACCCTTGCGAGCGTCTGCGAGAACACCGCCGGACTCACGATCGGTCTCGGTGTCATGGACCACACCGGCAGTTTCCGGATCGGGCACATGGGCCATGTGAACCCTCCTGCGCTCCTCGGGGCGCTCGGCACCATCGAGGCAGGCCTTCGGGTTGTCGGCGCGCCGCTCGGTGGTTCCGGTGTGGCGTCGGCTGCTGAGGTGATCGCCGAGGCGATGGCGACCCAACCCCCTGTCTGATCAGTCGACGGGCTGGTTGAGCAGCGCCTTGTCGTAGGCGGACCAGTCGCTGTTCGGCCAGCGGTCTCTGGTGCGTGCGAGTGTCAGCTCGGTCCAGAACGGGTCGCCGGGTGCGGGGATGCCGAGGCAGGTCCGCTGCTCGACGCTGGCGTTGTCCATCACGAGGTGCCACGGCTCACGGAAGAAGCGAGGCCAGGCCGACCAGCCGATCTGGTCGTTGCCGGCGGCCTTGTAGCTGGCGGTGACGGTGAAGCGATGGGCGTCGGGCAGGGTGAGGTTGGTGCCTCGGTGGAAGACGTCGATGCCGTAGGCGAAGACCGACCCGGCGGGCGCAGCGCCGCTCCGCTCGATTGCCCGCAGCTGCGCTTCGTAGCCGGCTGCCTCACCTGCGAACTGGGGGCGCATCGGGCCCGTGATCGGATCCGACTCCGGTACCGGCACATAGTGGATTGCCCCGTGCTCGTCGGTGACGTCGGTGAGATAGATCATGAAGTTGATCGTGCGATCGACTTCGTCCTCGCCTGGCACCGTCAGCGTGTGGTTCTTGTAGTCGCAGTGAAACGGCTGATCGAAGTCGGTCTGGCCGGTGAACTTGGCCCACGTATGGCATTGGTACATCCGAACGTCGTCGGTGCCGAGCGCCGCTCGGGCGCAGGCGACGAGGGCGGGATGCAGCCCGATCAGGTTGAGTTCGGGAGTGGCATGGAACGGCAGGTCGGTGGTGTTCGCGAACTGGGCGGCGTAGCGGGTCTTGGCGTCGAAGTTCTCGTGCGCCGCCGGATCGTCGGGGCGCAGGTGCCCATACATCTGCTCCATACCGTCGACGCACGGAGCCAGTTCATCCGCCGTGAAGAACGAATCGAGGATCACGCCGCCGTCACGACGCCAGATGTCGAGTTGCTCGGTCGTGTGACGCACGAACGCCAACGTAGTGGCCGCCCGGCGGCGGGACCCGCGTGACCTGATCAGCCGGCGAGAATCGTTTCGGCGCAGCGACGGCCGGAGTACAAGGCCCCTTGGATCGACGAGGTGTCGCGGTGGTCGCCGCAGACGTGGAGTCCGTCGCCCAGCGCCGTCCGCTGTTTCGGGGGAAACGACGGCGGCTGCGACGGCTGGCCGTGCGGGATGGCGTCGGTGCGGAGATGGATCCAGCGGTCGACCTGGGTCCCCCAGATGTCGCGGAGTTGTGCCCGGACCACCGGCTCGGCGTCGGGTCGAGCATGCCGGGGCAGGCGCCCCCGATCAGCGCCTTGCCGGCAGGCGCATACGCCGGTGCGACGTTGCTCATGATCGCAATGTTGTGGGCCGGTCCCTCGCCGTCGAGGACGAGCAGTGGCTTTGTGATCGGTGGGGTGTCGGCGGCGAACCAGACGCAGGTGGCCGGGTTGGAGTCGACTGGCGGCAGGCCGAGCAGCTCCGCGGCGGCGGGTCCCTCGACGGCGACGATTACGTCGGTTGCGGTGATCGTGCCGCGCCCGGTGGTGACCGAGCCGGCACCGACGGCGGTGACGGGGGTGTTGAGGTGGATGGTGTTGGCGGGCAGGCGTGCGGCCAACTGGGCGGGGATCTCGCCCATGCCCTTCGCCGGGACGACGGCGTCGGCGCGGAAGAGTTGCTGCAGCACGACGTCGAACATGCGGTTGGAGGTCGACAGCGTCGGATCGAGTTGGATGCCGCCGACAAAGGGACGGAAGAAGCGGTCGATCATGGCGTCGCTGTAGCCACGAGCCGCCAAGCCCTCACGAGTCGACGTATCGGGCTGTCGCAAGAGCTGCGGGGTGTCGGTGCGGCCGAGGCGAATGCGATCCTTCAAGAGCCGGAGCTTGTCGTAGAGGCTGCCGACCGGTGATAGCACCGACGACGGCAGGGTCGTCGGCTTGCGGAGTGGGTCGCCGAGCAGTGCGAGCTTCTCGCCGACCCGAACGAGTGCGCCGGGATCGAACGAGCGGAGATCGAGCGCATCGATGTCGAACTGACGGTCGAGTTCGGGGTAGGCCCGCAGCAAGATCTGGAAACCGCGGTCGAGGATGAAGCCGTCGACGATGTCGCTGCGGACCCGCCCGCCGACGCCGTCTGACGCCTCAAGTACGACCACCGAGCGGCCCGCCTCGTGCAGGATCCGGGCGGCGGCAAGGCCGGCGAGACCGGCACCGACGACGACGACATCGCTGGTCTCGGGAAGGGTCGGCTGATCGGTCACGTCGATCAGGCTAGAAGGTAGCGTCGCGTCGATGGACACCCGGCCAGTGCCTCCGCCACCACTGCGCAACGCACCACAGCTGATCACCTACGTCGACCGTCTCGCCGGCGATCTCGTCGGCCTCGGTGAGGTCATGCGCGGCCCGTTTGGCGGGGCGTTCGGCGGCACGCATCTGCTGCCGTTCTTCCCGCCGATCGATGGCTCGGATGCGGGTTTCGATCCGATCGATCACACCCAGGTCGACCCCCGGCTCGGGGGCTGGGCCGAGGTCGGTGCCCTCGGGGAGGACTTCGAGATCATGGCCGATCTCATCGTCAACCATGTCTCGTCGGAATCCGAACCGTTCCAGGACTGGCTCGAGAAGGGCGAGGCCTCGGAGTTCCACGGCATGTTCCTCACCAGAGACATGATCTTCCCCGACGGCGCCACCGACGAAGAGCTTGCGGCGATCTATCGGCCGCGACCGTGGCCACCGTTCACGACCTACGAGGTTGCCGGTGTGCCCACCGAGGTCTGGACGACCTTCACGTCCGAGCAGATCGACATCGACGTCTACCACCCGGCCGGATGGGCCTATCTGATGACGGTGCTCGATCGGCTGTCGGAGAACGGCGTGAAGCTCGTTCGTCTCGACGCCGTCGGCTACGCCATCAAGGAGCGTGGCACCACATGCTTCATGCTCCCGGCGTGTTTCGAGTTCATCTCCCAGCTGCGCACGGAATCACACAAGCGCGGCATGCACCTGCTGGTCGAGATCCACTCGTACTTCGGGTTCCAGATGGAGGTCGCCTCTCGGGTCGACTTCGTCTACGACTTCGCCCTGCCGCCACTCGTCTTGCATGCGCTCCATGCCTGCGACGCCGAGCCGCTCCGACACTGGCTCGACATTCGCCCGACGAACTGTGTCACCGTGCTCGACACCCACGACGGCATCGGTGTGGTCGATGTCGCGCCCGAGGGCGACAAGCCGGGACTCCTCGAGCCTGCGCAGGTCGATGCGCTCGTCGAGGCGATGCACGACGCGAGTGATGGCCGCAGCCGCGAGTCCACCGGCGCGGCGGCCTCGAACCTCGACCTCTATCAGGTCAACGGCACCTATTTCGAGGCGCTCGGCAGCGATGATGCCGCCCAGATCATCAGTCGCCTGATCCAGGTCTTCTCGCCCGGTATCCCGCAGATCTACTACGCCGGTCTACTCGCTGCGCCCAACGACATGGCGTTGTTGCGGCGCACCGGTGTCGGCCGGGACATCAACCGGCCGTATCACTCCTCCGAGTCGCTCGAGGCCGAACTCGAGCGGCCGGTGGTCCGGTCACTCCTTCACCTGCTTCGATGGCGGACATCCGAGTCAGTGCTGTTCGACGGCGCCTTCACGGTCGGCGATACGGCGCCGGACCATCTCGTCATGCGGTGGGAGCGGGAAGGTCGGTCGGCGGAACTTCGAGTCGACCTCGCCGACCGGACGTACGAGGTCGATGTCGACGGGGTCATCGTCACCTCGGTGGACGATCTGCACATCGGGTGAGGCCAGTCGGCCTGTCGGGGCCGGGCGACCTAGGGTGCCGCCATGCACACCGGTCGAGGCGATGCCGCGCAGCGGGCGAAAACCAGAGCCCGCATCCCGGTGGCGGTCGACGCGTCTGATGCCTCGTGCGGTTTCTGTGTCGGTCCGGATTTCGAGCGGTTCAGTCAGGTCGACGATGTGTTCAGTCGGTCCCGGTACGACCCCGATGTCCACACCGACAAGGCCGAGACGTTCTACGCCACCTACCGCCGACCCCTCGCCGACTGGCGAGCGGCGAAGGGGTACCAGCAGAACGACTATGCGTTCCGCAATGCGACCTGGCACGTCGCCGACGTATTCGCCGAGATGTACGAGACCGACGATCGTCGCGACGGCTTTCTCGACCCGCTCTCGATGTTGCGGGACGGGGCAGCCGAGCAGGTCGATCTCGGCTCGCCTGAGCAGGCCGCGGCCCGGATCAAGCACGCGGCACATGCCGCCGGTGCCGATCTGGTCGGCATTGCCGCCTATGACGATCGCTGGACCTACACCGAACGCTTTTCCGTGCAAGCCGGCGGTCCCAAGCCCAACGATCTTCCTGACGGGCTCGACCAGGTGATCGTGATCGGGCAGGCGATGGACTCGACGCTCATCGAAACGGCACCGTCGGCCCTGTCGGGTGCTGCCACGGGGATGGGGTACAGCCAGGACGCGGTCGTCTTGCTCACCGTGGCCCAATATCTCCGCAACCTTGGGTACCGGGCGGTGCCGTCGATGAACGACACGGCCCTCGCCGTGCCGTACGCGATCCAAGCCGGACTCGGCGAGTACGGAAAGCACGGCCTTGTTATCACCCCGGAGTTCGGCACCAGCGTGCGTTTCGGAAAGATCTTCACCGATGCGCCCCTGGCCCATGATCGGCCCATCTCGTTCGGCGTGCGCGAGATGTGCGAGATCTGCAATGCCTGCTCCAAGGGCTGCCCGTCGAAAGCGATCCCTGACGGGCCACCGACCACTGAACGGCATAACCGTTCGAACCTTGTCGGCGTGAAGAAGTGGACCATCGATGGTGAGCGGTGCTTCGCCTATTGGACGCGGATCAACAGCGATTGCTCGATCTGTGTCCGTGTGTGCCCGTTCACCCGCGACTACACCCGTCGTCGGAACCGGGCGTGGCTGCGACTTGCCGGATCACGGCTGCGCCGGCTGGCGTTGTGGCTCGATCGTCGGGAAGGACGCGGGGCTCGCCGGCAGAGCGACGAGTGGTGGCCCGACGCCTGAGTTGCGGCGTGGTCAGTCGACGAGACCGTCGACCAGCACGTTGGCCCGTTCATGATGCATCTCGGTGGCGCGGCCGTAGATCGATTCCGAGTGGTACGGCCGGTTCATGCGGTACGGGTCGTGCACATAGGTCGGGAGCCCGATGTAGCGGGTGGTGTCACCGACGATTCGGGTGACCCGGTGCATCGAGAAGCGTCCGGCGAAGAGTTGGAGATCGCCGGGTTGGAGATCGAGTTCGTGCACGCCGTCGCGGCCCCCGTCGAGGATGTGCTGGATGTGCTCGTAGTTCTCGGCCTCGGGCGTGCGGATGTTCGGGACGTACTCGAACACGCCGCCTTCGTCGGCCTTCTGGACGAGGATCGAGACGGTGAACTCATTGCCGTCGAAGTGCCACGGCAGGTAGTGGGTGGGTTCCATGACGCCGTAGGGGTTGCGGCCGAGTGGGTCGGCCCAGCGGTAGATCGGCTGCGGGGTTCCGAGGCACTCCCAGACGAAGTGCACGAGGACGTCGGCGTCGTAGATCTTGCGGAGCAGCGACTGCTCGGTGAGGAGGTCGGAGTTGATGAAGCCGCTCTGACGGTGCTGGAACGTGCGACGCGGATGATGCTCCGGGAACGATTCGTCGTCGGGCGAGAAGTAGGGGTTGTGATCCTGTACCGACCAGAAGGTCTGGTCGTGCAGCGAGGCTGCTTCGGCGACCATGGTTTCGATCGCTTCGGGCCGCACGAAGTCGCGTACTCGGAAGCAGCCGGTGTCGAGCATCGCCTCACGTGCCTCGGTGACGAGTTCTGTGCGTGCGGCATCACCGATGGCGTGGATCGGGTAGCGGTCGAGATCGAGGATCTCGTTCAGGTTGATCTCGGTGGCGGCAAAGGCGGTGGGCTTCATCCTCTGGACCTTGTGTGATGGTTCCTGGACGTTTGTCCAGTACGTCAGCGTATCGACTCCTGAACGATTGTCCAGGATCTGTTCTGCGGCTCGGCCGGTTCTGTCGACGCCGGGTCCGGGCGCGACGATGGACGGATGGACCCGCGCCACGCCTCTTCGTTCCCCGAGGGCTTCTTCGTTCGAGGCGACGAGACCGACGACGCCGACTTCTATGCGTTCGACCGCTTCGTGACGCACATCGACGACGGTGCGATCAGCGCCATCGGCGAACTGTACGAGGAGCTCCAGCTCGCTGACCCCGGCTCCGGACCGGTGCTCGACATCTGCTCGTCGTGGATCTCGCATTTCCCGACCAAGCCCGATCGGCTTGTCGTCACCGGCATGAACGCGAACGAGTTGGCGGCCAACGAGATGGCCGACGAGTGGCATGTCCAGGATCTCAACGTCGACCCGGCACTGCCCCATGACGACGCAGCATTCGCAGCGGTGACCTGCGCCGTGTCGGTCGACTACCTCACCCGACCACTCGACGTCTTCGCCGAGGTTGCTCGTGTGCTGCAACCGGGCGGGGTGTTCGTGTGCACGTTCTCGAATCGCTGCTTTCCGACGAAGGCGATCCGGGGTTGGCTCGCGAACGACGATGCCACCCGGATGCGCATTGTCGGGGCCTACTTCGGTCTCACCGAAGGATTCGGGGAGCCGACCCTCCAGCACCGCAACCCGAGAGCTCGCACCGACCCGCTCTACGCGGTCTGGGCCCGCAGGCTTGGCTGAACCCCCTTCACTCGCCTGGCTCGCGGTCGATCACCGGCTCGAGGACGTAGAAGAAGGGGTTGGTCTCGTCGGGGTTGGTGCCGGCCGTGATCATCGAGAGGCGCAGCATGCGGCGGTGCATGAGCCGGACGAGTTCGTCGTCGTCAGCCGGGTCGTCGGTGTCGATACGGACCTGGAGTGCGGCGTCCGCCGCAGCGAGATCGTCGAACGATTCGCCGAGGAACGCCTCGATGTCGGTGCGCGAGACCGTCTCGAACCAGCTGCGGTAGCGCGTGTAGTTGAGAAGGAAGTCGGGGATGGCACCGAGCAGGTCGCGCTCCCATTCGGCGAAGGCACTCGAGGTCGGCAGTCGTCCGATGTCGGCGATCAGCTTCCGAAGGCCGGATGCCTCCAGCGAGTCGGGGGTGGGGTCGGGGAGTGTGAGGTCGTGATCCAGGTCGAGGCCGTGGAGTTCGGCGATCGCCTCGTAGGCCCGCCGGGTGATGCTCGCCTTCTCGAGCATGCCTTCGATCCAGTTCCCACCCCGGATCTCCGGCATCATGAAGAACGTCGCCCCGATGACGGCGAGCTGCAGGAACGCAACGGTGTAGTAGCCGACGACCCGCCGATCGATCGGTGTTCCGGTGACCCGCTCGTACTCGCGATAGAGCGCAGGGATGTCGCCCATGTTTTCGTACGGGTGACGACCGCGGAAGCACGCGAGATCCCAGTGGGTGTCGCCGACGTTGGCGATCTCGAAGTCGAGCAGGGCGACCACGTCGATGCCACGCGACATGAACTGGCCGGCGTCGCCGCACAAGAAGCGCACATCGTGGCGGTCGGTCGGCGCGTTGCGGCGCAGCCACATCTGCAGGAAGGACAACGACGGGTCGATGTTCCCCGCCATCTCGCCCATGGCGTACATGCGGTCCACGGCGTGCAAGGCGATATCGCGTGGCTCGCTCGGGGGGTTGGCGAGTTGCTTCACGTCGGCGAACTCACTCACCGGTACGGCATGCACTGCAGCGAGGTGGGTCATGTAGCCGAGCGTGGCCTGCCAGCGTTCGGGGTCCATCTCCGACGGCGTGTCCATCGCGGTGTGGAGCATCCCGGGGGCTCGGTCTTCGGTTTCGACCCAGTCCATGACGAAGGCGACCGGTTCGTCCATCCAGCCGTGGATGTGAGGGACGAGGATGCCGTTGCGTTCGAGGATCTGCATGCATGCCATCTCGAAGCGCAGTGCGTCGACCGGTGCGATTGGCCGGTTGCCGCGTACGAGCACGGCACCGGTCTCGCCGCCGCTCGTGTACGAGACCTTCCACTGCGGTCGCCAGCGTTCGAGCCGCTCCATGGCGACGACCTCGCCGCCCAGGTGTTCGGCGACCCACGACTCGATACCGGCTCGGCATTGCGCCTCGAACGCTTCGTGGTCGATCGTGTCTTCTGCCCCCGTCATGGCGTGATCGTAGGCCCGGCGGATGCCCGGTCTCCCAAACGACGACCTCGGCCGGAGGTGGTCAGGCGTCGCGGTCGTTGAGAACGACGAGGCGATCGCCGGGCTGCGGGTCGCCTGCCACATCGGGGCGGAGGTGGCGTCCGTTGCGCACGACGGAGACGAGCGATGCGTTGTCGGGCATCACTGGAAGATCGTTCGGTGTCGTGCACTCGATCTCCACGAGTTCGAGTCCGCTGCCCGCTTCGAGGAGTTCGTCAAGCACGCTGATCGCACCGGGAGACTTCGTTGCGATACCGAGCATCCGTCCGACCGCGGCGGTCGCGTCGATGACCTCGTCGGCGCCGCCCTGGCGAAGGAGGTGGAGGTTCTCCTGATCGCGTCCGCCGGCGACGATGTGGGCGGTGGTGTTGATCTCGCGCACCGTGAGGGTGGCGAGCACGGCGGTGTCATCGCGGTTGGGAGCGATGATCACGGCCTTCGCCTGTCGCACCCCGGCCTGATCGAGCACGGCGCTGTTCGTGGCGTTGCCCCGGATGGCGACGAATCCTCGATTTGCAGCGTCGGCAACGGCCTCGGCGTCGATGTCGACGGCGACGATCCTGTCTGGTTCCACCCCGCGACGGACGAGGTCAGCGGCGGCAGATGCTCCGGTCGAACCAAAACCGAGAATGACGTAGTGATCTCGCACGCGGCGCCTCCAGCGTCGGATGAGAAGAAGTTGCCGAGACCGGTCCGTGAGCACCTCGACGGTGGTGCCGACCACAAGGATCAGGAACACGATCCGGGCAGGGGTGATGAGGGCGATCGTGGCCAGACGGGCCCCGTCCGACACGGCGGTGATGTCGCCGTAGCCGGTTGTCGTGACGGTCACCGACGCGTAATAGAGCGAGTCGAGGAACCCGATCTGGTCGCCCGTGACGTCGACGTAGCCCTCCCGACCGAGCAGCACGATGAGCGCAACGAACACGACGAGCGATACGGCGAAGCCGACCCGTCGGCCGACCTCGCGCAGAGGTGAGCTCGCCGTACGCGGGAGTTGGACCTCGCCGAGGTTCGTCGAGTGCCGTCCGTTTGCCACGGTCGTCGACTCTAGATCGTCAGCCTGAAGCGGCGAGGTGCAAGGGCGAACCGGTGCCGAGCTGCGGTCTCCTCAGTTCCCGATGACGGTCTTCGGGGTGTCGAGGTCCATCGGGTACATCGGCCGGCGAATGTGCTCGAACTCGACCAGCGAGTAGTCCTCGCTGCATACACCTGGGCCGGCCACGCCGATGATCTCCTGGGCGATTGGCTCGAAGACGGCTCGGAAATGCTGTCGGGACTTGATGAGCAGAATCCGATGCTCGGTCGGGTCGATGCCGAGCGCGTCGTAGAAGTCGACGTCGAACGGCTCGATCGGCCTGGTGCAGACGATCACGAGGGCAGGACCGATGTCGAGCGCAGCGGTGGGGCCGAGGTTCATCGCCATGCCGGTCATCATCGGGCCGGTGACCTTGTAGCGGCCGTCGGAAACGGCGGTGACCGTCCCGGTCATGGACATCGGTTGGCCCGTGAGCCCCCGAGCGGGCATGTCGACCTTGCCACCGACCTCGAGCGTGACCGTTGCCCCGACCCCGGCATCGGTCAGGATCGCCGCTGCTTCCGGGTCGCAGTACGGCCCGGCGACGATGTCGTCGAGACCCTGCTCCAGGCACTCGGCGAGCACCGCCATCACATCGGTCACGCCGCCGGCACCACAGTTGTCGCCGTGGTCGTGCAGTACCACCGGGCCCACCGGTACCGAGGTCGCTCGGCCGATCGATGCCGTCATCGGCTCGAAGTCGTGGATGAAATCGGCGCGACGCTCCCAGGCGAGATCGAGGAGTTCGTCGCGAAGGGCGTCGCCTGCGGATTTGTCGCCGTCGGACACGACGATGACGCTGAGCCCGGTGTGGGGGATGTCCGACAGCGGGAAACCACCGAAAACCGAGGCTGTCAGCACCTCGCCGCTGGCCTCTGCGGCGATCGCCCGATCCATGATGTCTTTCATCGGCTGACGCAACGGTGTCTGGTTCAACATGTTCGTCATCAGCGGCAGCACGCCCCATGAGATGACCGGTTCGACCTCACCGGCAAGCGCTCGGAGGAGCGTGCCCCCGGCGCGCTGGGCGGTCTCGTAGGTATCGATGTGCGGGTAGGTGCGGAAGCCGGTCACCACGGTGGCGTTCCCGCAGAGTTCCGGCGACATGCCGAGGTGGAAATCGAGCGCCACGGCGATCGGGATGTCGGGATCGATGGCGCGGATGCGACGCAGCAACTCGCCTTCGGCATCGTCGTGACTGTCGGTGACCATCGCGCCGTGGAGGCTGAGGAACACGGCGTCTGCGCCCGCCGCAACGGCGTCGGTGATGCGCCCGGCCATCGTCTCGTAGCTCTCGTCGGTTACTCGCCCTGACGGAACGGCACTTGCGACGAGCGGCACGACGAGTTCGGCGTCGTGGCCGTCGAGAATGTCGAGAAAGCCGCCGACCGGGGTCCGGGTGCCCGCCATCCTGGCGATCGCCTCCGGCCCGTGAAGCAGACCCGACTCGTCTTCGGATCGTCCGAAGCGGCCCAGCGTGGTGGGCTGTGGCGAGAAAGTGTTGGTCTCGTGAGAGAGCCCGGCAAGGACGAATCGCTGCATGCCGAACGGTAGCGCTCGACCGCAATCGGCGCCCGCCCCGTCGTGCGTAGGTCAGCGTCGATGTTCGGCGAGGCAGACGGCTTCCCACTCGGTGAGGAAACCCATGATCTCGAGCGAGTCTCGGAGCCGAGGAGACGGTCGCGGTGCTTCGGTGCGGCCGTCGGTCACGCATCGCTCGACGAGTCGAATCTGGTGGTCGAAGGCATCGCCATCACTCGTGACGTTGATCGACTCGACATCGCTGTCGTAGGGCAGCCACTCGATCACGTTGTCGTCGGCGGTTGAGAGCCATGGATTCGTTGCGAAGCGCATCTCGCCAGTGGTGGTCAGTACCCCGACGTTGAACGCCATCCCGTAGTCGTCGGTCGACGCGACGGTCGCCGTGACCCCGTTGGCGAATCGGACCGATGCCGTCGCCGAGCCGATCGTTTCATCCGGCGTGAGCGTGCCATGGCCGGC